>Ga0136643_10010146_pt1 | contig 13893 bp, 11 predicted proteins | sample TergutLab28metaG_FD_96883 | JGI IMG/M metagenome (GOLD analysis project Ga0136643, IMG submission 96883) | Labiotermes labralis P1 segment gut microbial communities from Petit-Saut dam, French Guiana - Lab288 P1 (version 3) (version 3) | ecosystem: Host-associated > Arthropoda: Insects >...
GTTGTAGAGCCGATGAAGCCCGCCCCCCCTGTTACTAAAACTTTCATTTTGTCCTCCTACAATTATAATGTATAGTGTTTTGAAATTACGCTGTGGTCGTTTTGTCCGTAACCTCTCACTTGCAAGCTCTGCATGACTTCCAAAATTTTGTTGGTAAACGGGATTTGGGCATTCACTTCTTTTGCCGCATCAACTGCATTTAGTAAGTCTTTAACATGTAAATCCAATTTAAAACCCGGAGTAAAGTTTTCGTCAATAATCATGGGTAGTTTTGCATTCATTACATTAGAGCCTGCCAACCCTCCCTTTATAGCGGCAAAAACCCTATTGGGGTCTACTCCTGCTTTATTTGACAACGCAATAGCTTCACCAACAGCAGCAATATTTAACGCTACTATAATATTGTTTGCTAGTTTTGTAATATTTCCTGCACCAATATCACCGCAATATACAGCACTTGCGCCCATATGCAGCAAAATTTCGTAAACTTGCTTAAAAACCGCTTCATCACCGCCAACCATAATTGAAAGAGTGCCGTCAATGGCTTTTGGCTCGCCTCCGCTTACGGGGGCATCCAGCATTTTAACGCCTTTTGTAGCGCAAGCAGTGTGAATTTCTTGCGCAACCGCTGGTGCAATGCTAGACATATCCACTAAAATTGTGCCGTCTTTTGCCGTAGAAAGTATACCTACCTCACCCATTACAACTTCTGCTACATCTGGGCCATTTGGCAACATGGTTATAATAACATCGCTTGCGGCAGCAACCTCTGCCGCTGTTTCGGCTGAAGTTGCTCCGTAGGCAACAACGGCATCTACATCGGCTTTCGTACGGCTGTACGCCACCACATCACAACCAGCCTTCAATAAATTTTTAACCATAGGCTTACCCATTATCCCAAGTCCAATGAAGCCAATTTTCATAAAAATCACCTCTGTTAAGAATTTTAACACAAAATCACCCTGCCGACAAGTTGAAAATGCTTGACAAAATATAACAAAGCATGTTATAGTTGCGTCAAAGTACACATAACTTTAATTAAGTTGTAATATTTCTGAAATGAAAGGGGGCTACGGCATTTTCCGCTTGTGCTAAAATTATTACATAAATTTAAAAAGGAGAGGTTTCAATGTTATCGGGAATATGGTTAATTCTATTTTTCTTGGCAATGATTGTTGTCATGATTCTTGCAATTTCTAAACTTAAACTGCATCCATTTTTAGCAATAATGGGCGTTGCCCTCATTCTTGCTTTTATGGCAGAGGGTATTTATTTAACCCAAGTTATAACCAACTCAAATACTGGTCTTCAAGAAGTTTCCGCCACTGCAGGCGGTACTATTTTAGGTGTTGTTGGTAATGGTTTTCGTGCAATTTTTACCAATATCGGTATCGTAATTATCTTTGGTGCTTTAATTGGGGGCGTACTTGAAGCGACGGGCGGTGCGTTTAAAATTGCCGACATGATTATACGTCTTCTTGGTAAAGCCTCCCCAACCATGGCAATTTTGGTTATGGGCTGGGTTGTATCCATCCCTGTATTCTGCGATTCGGGCTTTGTTATTGCAAACCCTGTCCGCAAGTCCATTGTAAAGCGCACAAGAGCAAGCGGGGTTGCAACGGGTATAGCGTTAGGTGCTGGTCTTTACACATCCCACGTGCTTGTGCCGTTGACCCCAGGGCCTCTTGCGGCTTCTGAAATGCTTGGGCTTGGCGACCAGCTTATCACAGTAATGTGGGTATCTATCATCATCTCTATACCATCTTTAATTGCGGCATACTTCTTTGCAAAGTGGCGCGGCAAAAAGGATAAGTCTGAAGAAGACATTCAAATTCAAAATGACGAAACTGTAAAAAATTACGACGAGCTTGTTAAAGAGTTCGGCGGCTTGCCAAACGGCTTCCTTTCCCTTGCACCAATTCTTATGCCTGTTGTGTTTATGGCTATTGGTTCTATTGTAAATTACAATATTTATGACCCCAACTATGCCACTACGCTTCAGCAAGTCTTTGTTTTCTTGGGCTCACCTGTTGCCGCCTTGGGCATTGGTGTAATGTTTGCCGTCTTACTTCTTACTGTTACTGGCAAAATGTCTAAATTTAACCCAACCACAAACGAAACCCTTAAAATGCTTGGACCAATTCTTTTCATCACTGCCGCTGGTGCTACTCTTGGTGAGGTAATCCGTGCCTCTGACATTGTTCCGTTTATACAAGATAATGCCGACGCTATCACGTGGATGGGCATTGCCTTCCCATTTGTTGTTTCGGCAATTTTAAAGACGGCTCAGGGCTCTTCCACGGTTGCTATGATGGTAACTGCTGGTATTATGGGTCCTTTAATGGGCACAATGGGCTTTGACACTCCAATAGCTATTGCCCTTGTTGTTATGGCAATTGGTGCTGGCTCCATGATGGCATCCCATGCAAACGATTCCTACTTCTGGGTTGTTTCCAAACTTTCTGGTCAAACACCAACGCAAGGCTACAAAAACTGGACTTCCATGACGGTGGTTCAAGGTATAGCATGTATGGTGGGTATCTTCGCCTTTTATTTAATATACCGCATGGTGGCTTAATCTCAAAGGAGGAGTTATTCTGAAAATCCACAGCGACGCACAAAAAATGATAAAGACAATTATTGCCGACAATATGCCCCGCCATGCTGTCGAAAATGCCTTAAAATCACACAATTTCAGTGGCAATATATACTTGGTTGCCATTGGCAAAGCGGCATGGACAATGGCGCAAGCCGCCAGCGATTTTTTGGGCGACAGGCTGGTTAAAGGCATTGTTGTAACAAAATACGACCACAGCGGCGGCGAGCTTCCCCGTATTGATATTTACGAAGCGGGGCATCCAGTAAGCGACCAAAATACATTCGATGCCACAGCACATTGCATAGAGCTTGCAAAGGGGCTTGATGAAAATGATGAATTGCTGTTTTTGGTGTCTGGCGGCGGCTCTGCGCTATTTGAAAAAACCCTTGACGGCATAAGCCTGCAAGATTTGCAAGATGTAAACAGTCAGCTTCTTAAAAGCGGGGCAGATATTGTAGAAATAAACATGGTACGCAAGCGTTTTTCCGCCGTTAAAGCGGGTCGTTTTGCGCAACTTGTAGCCCCCGCAAAGGTTTTTGCGGTCATCCTGTCCGATGTATTGGGCGACAGGCTTGACTCCATAGCCTCCGGCCCTGCTGTACCCGATAATTCCACAGTAGAAGATGCCGCAAAGGTCGTTGACAAATACAATTTACAACTAACGGGCTTACAGCGCAACTATCTTTTGGAAGAAACCTCAAAGGTCATCGACAATGTAAAAACTGTTATTACAGGCAGCGTCAAAACCCTTTGTGAAGCTGCAGAAAAAGCGGCGAAAGAGTTAGGCTATAACCCCATTGTGCTAACCACCCTTATGAACTGCGAGGCATCCGAAGCGGGCCGCCTAATGGCAAGTATTGCCGCAGATACTGTAAACGGACGCAATTCATTTGCCCGCCCTTGCGCAATTATAGCAGGCGGCGAAACCGTCGTAACCCTTAAAGGAGAAGGTAAAGGCGGGCGCAACCAAGAACTCGCCCTCGCTGCCGCAAAAGGCATTGCAGGTCTTGAAAATGTCCTCATTTTCTCCCTAGGCTCGGATGGCACGGACGGTCCAACAGATGCCGCAGGCGGCATTGTAGACGGCACAACCGTGGCACAGCTAAAACAAAAATACATAGATATAGACAAAATACTCGCAAACAACGACTCGTACAACGCCCTGCAAGCCATTGACAGCCTTATAATAACAGGCCCAACAGGCACAAATGTAAATGATGTAACGGTTATTCTTTGCAATTAAAAAAGCCCCTTTTGGGGCTTTTTTTACGCTTTGGCTTTACAAAAACTCTCAAATTCGCTCCTAGACAAAGTATTTTCATCACCATCAATATATTGAATCACACGCCAGCTATCCTCACGCAAAATAGGCAAATAAAATATTTGGTTAGTCAATTTAGATGCCTGCTTGTACGCTCTTTGCAACTCCGTGAGCTTCGCTTTGTAAATGTTGTTGTCAAAGCCGCCAACCATGCTTGACGATATATTGACACTTTTAACCTCAAAAATGTGAACACGTCCGTAGCTGTCTTTCATCACAAAGTCGGGGTAGGACGAGCGTAGCGCACCCAAGTAATACTCAAATTTTATTGACGAATTTGCCACATAATTTTTACCCCACATATAAACAGGCTTTGTTTCACCGTCAAAGTCGGTTTCCGCACTTTCCTCTAGCCCTATCTGCTCAATTTTAGGCTTTTTCTTGCCAACACGAAGCCTTTCGCCCACTCTATTGTCAGCGTCATTATCCTCTTTTACAAGGTCTTTTAAAATTTGCGCCCACAAACTTTCGGCTTCGCTATCAAAAGAAAACTTGTCTTTACCGTCGCTTCGTTTCCAAACCCAATCGGCAATACTTACATAATTCCCATTGTCGGCATAATGAGAAGCCACAGCAAAAGAAACCTCCGCCTCCTGCCCCTCGTCGTTTTTTGCTACCTCCATACTGTTTTCATAATCACAAATATGCTGGTTGCTTTCTTTTGAAACGGCTTCAATATTCTCCGCAAATTCCCGCCATTTCGTGTAATTTGTTGCATAATTGATGCCCATTTCCCTAACGCTGTTTTCCGCATTTTTAAATTCATTGTACAACTTAAAAATACTTGTACCCGCAACAACGGCTGGTTGTTTGCTTAAAAATTCCGCAATATTAAAGTCTTGCTTTTCCGCCAAAGACTTTAACCTTGTGGTTTTAATTTTAATTTCGTTGGTGATAATGTCGCTGTCTTGCCACAGCTTCACACCAAAACTTTTCTTCATGTCATCCGGCACAATACCCCACACCCAAGCAGTCATCGCCAATTTTTGCGCTTGGGGTGGGAGGTTTGCAAATTTAAGCAAGCTAGGGTTGCGGCGCACACGCCCCATAACCTGCTCGTCAAGCTGCTTGCTCTTTGAATTTCTCATTTGATACAACATGCAGGCTCGGGGAATGTCCCAGCCTTCTGTTATCACCATTTTAAAAATAATAACATCAATAGTGGATTCATCCCCCTTTGCGTAGTCCTTCCATTTGTTTACGGACAGCTTTTTTGCCTTAAAATTGTCGTTTGTGTCACATTCTTTGTCGTTATTTACAATAAGCATCCATTTTAGGTTGGTTTTGTCAAGCTCTCTATATATTTCCGCAAGCTCCTCGTCAGCCTTGTCTTTGTTAGAAATTTGGATGATAAGGCAGGGATTAACCCCAAGCAAATTGCGGTACTCTCCCTTAATTTCTTCAAATTTGCGCACAGCATCGCCAACCCCAACGTCCCAGTCGTCAATAAGTTCAACATCTTTAATTAATTTGGCGGCTACCGCATCCTCGTTTTTAATTTCAACATCGGGGTGTTGTCCACGTGACAGCTTTGGTGTGGCGGAAAAGTTGTAAACTTTGGCAAAAGTCTTTTGTGAAAGGCTGTCAAGGTTTTTTGTTGCAATATGACATTCGTCTTTTATTAAATAAACCTGTTTGCCCTGCCCGCCAAGACGCTTGTCCATCCTTACATTAAGCAAAAAATTCTCCATAGCCCCCTGCATAAGCCTGCCGCCTTTTTTGTACAAATCCCGTGGCAACAAATACACATTATGCTCTGGAGGCACAAAAAGCCTTTCCTCCCCGCTAATTTCGCTGGATATAAGATAGGGCTTTATATTATTAAACAAGCCTTTTGACGAATACTCCACAAATTTTTCATAATTTTGCGTGGCAAGGTCGCCTTTTGAAAGGGTGGACACGAGAAAAACTACATCCTCGTCCTGTGCGAGAATACGGTTCATCATGTCTGCCATCATATATGTTTTGCCGCTGCCTGTTGGGGCTTTAAAAGTAATTTCGTCTTGGGCGGCGGTAAGTGCGACCAAACTTGCAACTGCGCCATTTTGTAAGTCCTTTGCTTCTTGCAGCATTATTCCCCGCCCCCTATACGCCTTGTGTAGTCCTTATCGCCTTCAACAGTCCTTTGAACCGCTTCAAAATTTTCACACACCCACTTAACCTTTTCGTTGACATCCAGCTTTTGCTGTCCGTACAAGGTTTCGTCAATTACTTTAAAGGGTTTGTTATCGTAGGGAGAGATGGTTGCAATGTCGTAAACATCAAGACTATCGCCTAGAGGTTCATTTTTATCAAGCCATTTAAAATCATCCGTTCCGTCGTAGCATTTGCCTGTCATTACCCGTTTTAGGCGTTTTGTGGTTACGTCGTGGGCTATTCCGTTTGGGGTTGTGTTTGTTTTTTCGTTGTTTGTTACTAGGATGAATTTGCGGTTGCCGCCATCTTGTTTGTTAAGCTCCAACACAGCTTGTCCTGTTGTGCCACTTCCTGCGAAGAAGTCAATGATGATAGAATTTTTGTTTGAACAAATCCTAACAAAATGTTTCATAAGTTCAACTGGTTTTGGATAGCCAAAAGTATTTTCTAACCCTAGACTTTTTAGCGTTAAAGTTCCTCTTGCAGTTGTTCCTGTGTCATCTAAAAGCAAAGTTTGCTCTGGGGTTGACGAAACTCCGCTTGAGAATATTCTATATATTTCATGTTTACTTTCTTTTTCAACTAATTCTAGTTGTCCTAATTTCAACAACTCCTCTGCTCGTGTTTTGCTAACTCTCCAACGACCTTCAACGCCATTTTCTTTTATCGGGAACACTTTGACACCATCTATTTCAATCGGATAAAACATAGAGGGTCTGTCTTCTCGCCTATCTGCCTGTCCCCATTGTCTTAAGTTTTCTTTCCTGCCATTATTTTCTTTTTCAATAGACTTAAACACTGCATATTCGATATTTTTTGCACTGCAAAGTATGTATTCGTGGGTAGAGCTTACTGACTCTGTCGTTCCAACTTTGCCAAGTTTTGATTTCCAAACGAAATTACAAACGAAATCACTCTCCCCAAAAACCTCATCAAACAACCCCTTAACATAAGCCTGATTTCTATCATCAATAGAGCAAAAGATAACTCCGCTGTCAGTAAGCAGTTGGCGTGCTAGGGTAAGCCGTGGGTGCAACATCGAAAGCAAATTATCCCGTGTTATTGCATTTTCATAATTCGTTTGTGCAAACTCCCCCATGCTATCCTTGCCATAAGGCGGGTCTATGTAAATAACGTCAATTTTGCCCCTATATTGAATAAGGAGGTTTTGCAATGCGTCGTAATTGTCCCCTATAATTAATTTGTGGGTTACGCTCTCGCCACTCTCACCCTCTCCGCTCTCAGAGAGAGAGAGAGAGAGAGAGAGTTCTCCTCATTGTATGCATTAAAAGAAAACTCATTGTTTTTCTTAAAATACTTTATCGTGTCGTCCATCTTCTCAATACGCTTGTCAAAATGAAATCCCGTGCGCTTGTAAGTTGTCCCAAGCGTCGCAATGGCAAGGGCTTCATTTAATGTGTCCGCATTATTTATCAATTTCTTTAACAAGTCAGCATTTGTACGTTCAATTATTTTATCATCAAGCCTTTTGTCAATTTCCGCAATAAGCTCTTGCTTGCTTTTTTCTAGGTTAGTACCCATCACAACTCACACTCCAATTAAATTCCAATCGATTTTTTCTTCATCAACAAATCCGCTTTCCTCAGCCGCCTTAATGCGCTCGGCTTCTTCAAGGGTTACCTTCGTAAAGTCGGGGTCCCACGCAAGAACCAGCTTTTTTATTATTTCGTATGCAAGAAGCTGGTCTTGCTCGGGGAGAGCTTCGACCATTATAGAAACATCTTTGGCTAAACTTGACATAGTGTTTCCTCCTTATTTATAAATATCTCCACGATTTCCAATATCTATTATAAGCAAAATTTCAATTTGATTTTCTGTATCGTACCTATATATTATGCGCCACGAACCAACCCTTAACCGCTTTCTTCCGTCCGAATGCCCCTGCATTAATGCCACATCACCTTGCGGAGGCTTTGCCGTTAGTCCTATCACTGCTTCACGAATACGTTCAACAGATTTTTTGGGTTGTTTTTCTAAAAATTTTATCGCATCTCTCGAATATCTTATTTTCATAGGCAGTCATTCACCATCCGTTTCATTTACGCATCCATTATAACTCCATCTGTAGTCAAAGGTCAAGCGTTACACGAGTATTTTTTGAGTATGCTCAAAATTTTCACAAACCCACTTTACCTTTTCATTGACATCCAGCTTTTCCTTCCCGTACAAGGTTTCGTCAATGACTTCAAAGGGTTTTTCGTCGTATGGAGAAATGGTTGCAATATCGTAAACGTCAAGGTTATCACCTAGAGGTTGGTTTTTGTCAAGCCATTTAAAGCCGTTTGTGCCGTCGTAACATTTGCCGTCCATTACACGTTTTAGGCGTTTTGTGGTTACATCGTGGGCTATGCCGTTTGGGGTTGCGGGGCTTTGCTCGTTATTCGTTATCAAAATAAACCGTCTATTGCCGCCCTGCTTGTTAAGCTCCAAAACAGCTTGTCCCGTTGTGCCGCTGCCTGCAAAAAAGTCAAGTACAATGGAGTTTTCACGGCTTCCTCTATCAATTAAATATCTTATTAACTCCGTCGGCTTTGCGTAGTCAAATATTTTTGTGCCGAATATCTGCTTAATTTCAGCAGATGCATTTGTGTTTCCTTTTACAACGCTTGCGTCCAGCATAGAGCCAGACACAATGGTGTCGGATGCGTAAACCTTTTTGTACACACGCCATTGCCCGTCTTTGTTTTTCTTAAAGTTAAGTTTGTCCCTCTCTTGTGCCACTTTTTCTTTGCTCCACAGCCAAAAGGCAACGCCACGCTCGCCAATGGGCCAAATTTCCGTGCCGTCTGGGGCTTTAATTGGGTAGTCAAGGCTTGCGGAGTAAGTTAAACCGCCCACATTCCATAGGCTATCCCATTTATATTTTCTGCCGTCTTCATCTTCAAGGGTGTATTTGCTCGCTGTTGGTATTTCGTCATTTAGCAAGTCCGTACTGTAATTTCTTGCGTAAACAAGAATGTATTCGTGTTGTATGTTGATATTCTTGTTGTCATAGCCGCCCGTCAGCTTTTTATGCCATACATACTCGCCAACAGAATTTGCTTCACCAAAAATTTCATCAAACAAGCCCTTCACATATGCCTGATTTTTGTCGTCAATACTGCAAAATATCACGCCATTTTCAGAAAGCAGCTGGCGCGCTATGGTAAGTCTTGGGTATAGCATTGAAAGAAGATTGTCCCTTGTTATTGCGTTGTCGTAATTGGTGTTGGCAAATTCCCCCATGCTGTCTTTGCCGTATGGAGGGTCTATGTAAATAGTGTCAATTTTGTTGCGGTGTTGAATAAGGAGGTTTAGCAAGGCAGGGTAATTGTCGCCAATGATTAGCTTATGTGTGATGCCATCGTTGTTTGTAACAAAAGAGAGTTCCTCATTTTTCTTAAAATACCTAATGGTGTCCTCCGTTTTTTCAAGACGTTTGTCAAAATGAAAGCCCGTGCGCTTGTAGGTTGTCCCTAATGCCGCAATGGAAATGGCTTCGTCTTCACTTTCTGCATTGCAAATGAGCTTTTTTAATAAATCGGCATTGGATTTTTCTATAATTCCGTCTTCCAGCCTTTTATCTATCTCAGTAATTAAGTCTTGTTTCATTTTTTCTATGCTAGACATCAAAATCCTCCCCATGCTATTTTATGCCACAATTATAGCATGGTTAGGGTCTAGTTGCCAATACCGAAATTCGTTAGTATCATCCCCTCTGGAACAACGCCTGCAAAAACAGTGTTGACAAGGGGAACACGTCGGGTTACGGGTATGACTTCATTTTGCAGCGGCACAACAATACGCATATTGGCTTCGACCGTAAGCCACACTTGGAAATTAATTTGGTTTATACCTGCCGATGTAAAAGATGTTTCGTATTCCACAGTCGCCTCCCCTGTTGGCACAATATTAATGCGGATATCGGGCCCGATACTTGCAAAAAGCGGTATGCCAGTCAACATGCCTATAGGAACAGCTATCGGCGTTGGGTGGTCTATTGAAAGCTGGCTTGAAATGTCCACCGCAAGCTGGCTTGCAACTTGATTTATTCGCACAGTGTCAACCGAAAGGGAACTGAGTTGACCCGCGGCATCAAGCGTAAGATTGTAAAAATCTTCACTATGTAGCCCAAATTGGGCAATGGTGCGGCTGATAGAATCATTTATTACGTCATTAATGATAACAACGGCTCGCTGGTCTGCAATGGCTATTACAGCAGGCATTATGGCGCGGTTTGCAACAAAAGCAGCAAAGGCAATAATCACGATAACGACCAAAATAACAATCTTGCCCGCACGCTTTACCTTTCCTATTTTTGTGCGTTTTGGGCGTGGTTTTTTGCCCATTGTAAAATAAGGTTTATGCAACATTTTTACCCCCAAATATTACAATTTGATTTAAACACTAGATTTTGGAAACAATCTGTGATATAATACTTTATTGCAAAAAGAGAGAAATAAGAAATAAAAGGGGTGCAAGAACATGAATTATTCAAAAGAAAACAATAACAAGCGTATGAAAAAATACAAAACCCATGGTAAAAAGGTGGCAAATAAAGCGGGCTTTTTGGTGCTTCGTGGTATTGTCGCATTTGTGCTTATAGGAATTTTTGCAGCCGCTGGGGCTGGCTTGGGTCTTTATTTTTCCGTCATACAGGGTGCTCCTGATGTGTCCACATTGCCCCGCGGTATAATGGGCGGCAGTTTGGATAGTGTTATTTTAGACAGACACGGCAACGAAATTGTGGTGCTTGATGCGGGTGTAAACCGCACTTGGGCTGAATGGGACGAAATTCCGCAATATTTAAAAGATGCCTTTGTGGCAATAGAAGATGAACGTTTTTTTGAACACAATGGCGTTGATGCCCGTGGCATGGTGCGTGCTGTGTACCAAACCTTGGTTCGTGGTAACCAGCAGGGTGCTTCCACTATTACCCAGCAGCTTGTTAAAAATATGCTAGGCGTGACACGCAATACAATAGAAACAAAGTTGCAAGAACAAGTTATGGCTGTGCAATTTGAGGCTATGCTGGTTGAAGAATTGGGCAGCGTTGAAGCCGCAAAACAGCATATTTTACATGAATACATGAATATCATCTATCTTGGCGGCGGAAATAATGGCGTGCAAGCTGCCGCAAGGTTTTATTTTGGCAAAGATGTAAGCGAACTTACTTTGAGCGAAGCCGCTGTCATTGCAGGCATTACCCAATTCCCGTGGCGGTACAACCCCGCACGTTTTCCCGAAAATAATCGTTATAGAAAGGTGAATGTGCTTGACTCTATGCTACGCCTTGGCTTTATCACCGAACAACAGCATTACGAGGCATACCACGACGATGTTTACGACCGCATACAGGCTGTGCGTGAGCAGGTAGACCCAAATGAGCACATTTGGGGATTCTTTACAGAGGCGGTATTGGCACAGCTTGAAGGAGACCTTGTGGCTATGGGCATGACCGTAGGTCAAGCTCAACATAGAATTTTCCACGACGGATTACGCATTTATACCACGATGGACCCACGAATACAAGAAATTGTTGACCGAGAATTTACAAACGAAACAAATTTTCCAACCAACCCTGCAGACTTTGAGTATCACGTGCTTTTACAAGTCAGCGTTCGTGATACAATTACAGGTCAAGTGCGTCACGCTCAAAGAACCCAAGCCCATTTTGGTCAGCGGATTACAGGCCGTCATATGTTCGATGAGTTTATTGATTGGGCAAGAAGCGACATGATTGGTATGCATGAAGAGCAGGTCGGGCAATATTTGTTCACTTTTTTACCTATGCCGCAGTCCAGCATGGTTATTATAGACCACAATAACGGGCATGTGGTAGCAATGGCAGGTCAACGCGGCGAAAAAATGTCTAACCGTGCTTTTAACCGTGCCACAGATTCGCAGCGTCAACCTGGTTCTGTTTTCAAAATTTTTGCGTCATACGCCCCTGCTTTTGATTTGGGCATGATAACCGCCGCAACTACTTTTGACGATTCTCCAAATTTAATTTGGGACTATGGTTTACAAAGACACCGTGTTTGGCCAAACAACTGGTGGATTGCTACCAGACCCAACTTCAACGGATATACCACAGTACGACGCGCAATAGAGCAGTCATACAATATTGTAGCTGTAAAAAACTGGAACTACGTTGGTGCACAAACTGCTTATAATTATTTATTAAACTTTGGTTTTACGACCCTTTGCCCTATCAATGATGCCAGAAACCCTGCGGTTGCCTTGGGCGGTGTGCATCATGGTATAACTAATTTAGAAATAACAGCCGCAATGGGTGCCATTGCAAACGGCGGTATTTTGCACCAACCAATATTGTACACTTTGGTTTTAGATAGAAATGGTGATATACTCATCGACAACCGTAACCTTGAATCAACCCAAGTTATAAGCCGTGAAGCTGCATATTTGCTTACCAACATAATGCGTGGCGTTATGAGTAGCGCAGGTACCGCTTGGTCTGCAAGGCTTCGCAACACAAATATGGACTTTATGGGCAAAACAGGAACAACCCAAGAAGGTCGTGATGTGTACTTCTCTGGCTCTACCCCATATTATACCGCCAGCGTTTGGGTGGGTCACGACGAAAGACGTACATTGTCTTGGGCAGTAACTGGAAGCAGACCAGACACCCGTTTGTGGCAAACAGTTATGGAGCAAGTGCATCAAGGATATGAAGTTCGCCATTTTGAGCGACCTGCAGGTTTTGAAACCCGCCAAGTTTGTGCCGATTCTGGCGGCATAGCAACATGGGCTTGCTTGAACGACCCGCGCGGAAGCCGTGTGCGTACAGAAATTTTTGCTCCCGGTACATTCCCGATAGCCCATTGTCACGTCCACGTAGCAGTCGAGGTAGAAATCATCACAGGTCTTTTACCCGACCCAATTTGGACACCTGCCGACCAAATAGAGCTTCGCTCTTTTATAACCCGTGACCGTTTTTGGGCAGAAATTGCAGGCAATGTACACATCGTAGATGCTTGGTTGGAAGCTCCAACTGCCATATCCACATTCTTCAACCCATCTTATAACAACGAATATGACTTTGACCATAGCCCGCCAGAGTATTACGACCAAGACCCGCTTTACGGTTTTTGGGGTATGCCGGACGAATATTCCGAAACTAGCGAACCCTTCGTCCCCGACAATCAAGAAATTCCAGAAACACCCCCACAAACCACCCTGCCCTTTACCTTGCCAGACAACACCGACCGACCACCAATAATATGGCCGTAAAATAAAAAGAGGCTAGACATTTAGAAAATTAAAAAAATGCTTGACAAATTATTTGGCATGTGATATTCTAGTTTTCGTTGTTCAAATGTCTAGCTTCTCTAACCAGCGGATGTGGTGGAATCGGCAGACACGCAGGTCTTAGAAACCTGTGCCTATGGCGTGGGGGTTCAAGTCCCTCCATCCGCAGTATTAGGAACAGATACGAACACCTCACCAATGCTTTCTCGTTGGTGAGGTGTTCGTGTTTTTATTTGCTCTCTCATAATGCCGTAGATGTGGCATACAGCAAAGCCAGCGAGGATGTATCAAAAACTCAAAGCGAACCCGTGCCGCTGGCGTTGCGAGCATGATTATGAAGGCAAGATAACAGATATGCAATGCTTGCCCGATGTGCTGCTTGGCAGGATTTATTACGAACCAAAGCCATAATGATTTTAAAATTACCGCCGCAAGGGTACTTTTGTAGGGGCGGCTTGTAGCCGCCCGCACTAGCTTTACGTTTTGTAAAACACACCTGCAAACCAAAAGCATAACGGGCGGTTAAAAACCGCCCCTACAAATGGTTATGCAATGGTGTTTTGCA
>Ga0136643_10010147_pt1 | contig 13892 bp, 7 predicted proteins | sample TergutLab28metaG_FD_96883 | JGI IMG/M metagenome (GOLD analysis project Ga0136643, IMG submission 96883) | Labiotermes labralis P1 segment gut microbial communities from Petit-Saut dam, French Guiana - Lab288 P1 (version 3) (version 3) | ecosystem: Host-associated > Arthropoda: Insects >...
CCTTCACAATGCCCTACTGAAAGTATGGAGGATATTTTGCCCCACCCTGTATTACACTGTAGTATTAGTGCCTGGAAACTCTTTACATAGTTACCATGGAAACCTCAGTTATTTGTGTTGGTGCACTTCCATAAGACTGATTTCCGCATTGTGTAATCTCCTGCCATCTGGTGGCATTCTCTGGAACTCATTGTACAGCCTAGTGATGTCACCTGCCATCTGGTGGCGGTCCTTGAAACTCCAGTGTGGGAGGGTCACAGGACTCAGATTGCTAAAGTGTATATAAGATATGCGACTAATGTCTCCAGTACTCATGCATGCAATGTATTTAACTCATCCACATGTTTCTCGACAAGTGTTTAGGATTAAATTAATGTATCTTAATTAAAGGAATAGAATGCCTGTCTGTTTCTCATTTATCATTACATTTAATTTCTAAGTTCCCTATACCCAGCACCATATCTTTGTAGTGAAAGTTCAGAGAGTGACAGTTCTTTGTTGCAGCCGGATCGACAAACACTGATGTGGTCAGCCACGTGGCCAAAGGAAGTGCGCAACCTAGCAGAGGAGTTTCTGAACAACTATGTGCAGGTAAACATTGGATCCTTGGAGTTGGCAGCCAACCACAACATACTGCAGATTGTGGATGTTTGTGAAGAACATGAGAAGGAAGAGAAGTGAGTAAAAAAACAGAGTTATTGTAAGCATGAGAAATTTGTTGGCAAATTTATCATGTCTCTCCGTTCATCCCCATAGTTGTCATCTATCCTCATAGCCCGTATCTGCCTAAGTGACTTCCTCACATCTTCTCAGCCTCCTTGACATTTTTCCTATAGTTTTAACAACAAAAATTCTGTGTGCATTATTTTCCCTAATACCTACTTGACCTAGGTTTCATTATTATAACAATAGGAACCCTGTGTAAATTCATCTCTTATTACAAGCCAATAATTCATGTTTGGGCTGTGCTGAGGTTCGAGCAGTGCACAGCAGCAGAAGTGATGGTTAAGGATTGTGGACAGAGGATTGGACCATCTCATATCTTATAAAAATTAGACAGTCGTATATACTGCAAGTCTGTTATTGCAACCTAAAATTTACAGCTAAAATTTGGGCTTCAGTAATTCATGAAGGCATTCTATTATGCCCATTTTTTCACACCTTTTTGCTTTAATGCCTCTTGCAAATTTACACTACTTTTGAATTTTTGCTCTCTAATTTTTGATTTGATACCCTTTGGCTGGTTGCATTCTGTTATGCTTATCCCTTATTTCTGATGGGATTGTCTTATTTGATTAATGTACATGCTTCAGAGACACAAATACAATGCCTTGGTGTGCCTTTTGTTTTTATTCCTCCCTCTTGACACAAAATTGTCCGTAAATAGGAGTGCGTGAATGAAACAAGTAAACTTGAAAATTCTTCTTTTATGAAACAAAAAATGCAAAATATTTGATGTTAAGAAGGAGAAAATTGTAATATCAAATATTCTGCATTTGTTGGTTAATAAAAGAAGAATCTGTAAAAATGTATGGTACACACAGTTTCAAAACTTGAAAATATCCCACAATAATGTCTACAACACTTTAGGTCCAGGTGCTTTCCTGAGAACTTTATTTCTGATTTATCTTTGTCCCCCAGAGTATCAGTCTGATTTCACTGTACAGACTAATTGTGAAATTTCTTGTATACATGTAGAGATTTTCACTTCTTTCGAAACTGGATGGTGTGGTAACACATTTTGGTTGAACAGTAGCAGGCATTTCCTGAATTCAGTCTAATTCCATCATGTCTTTCATTTTATGTTTTTTGTGTTTGTTGCCACTTACTTCGCTTTGGCACTCTTAAAGTTTCTTATATATTGTGATAAAATGACATCACTTGGTTTTGTGTCATGTTCACTTATGTATGTTTGAATCTGCAAAATGTATTTTTGTAAGACAAATTGCACCGTGCTATTGGAAGGTGCTCTTGAAATATGTTCAGCAAGTTGGACATTGTGAGAAATTTTTGTTCTAAGTGAACTTACCCCATGTCTTGGAATTCTGTGATTTGCATCAGGTGTTTGAATATCTGGAGAACGCAATTTTGAGTTTTTCATGATTTTGCTAGGTTGGCTGCACTGCTAGAGGAAGTTTCATTTGTTGAAGACAACAAGACCTTAATATTTGTGGAGACAAAGAAGAAAGTTGAAAACATTACTAGGAGCATTCGACGTTATGGGTGAGTTTTTTATTGTTGTACAATGTGCGTATGATATCTGTGATATAACTTACCTCACTGGACAAAGACATGGCTCAAGTATTATGTTCATCAGAATCAAAGTTGTGTGTTACTAAGGGATGAAATTACTGTATCCCATGCTATGGTACTCTGCTGTTCTTGTTGCAATATTATGTAACTGGTCTTATTAAAATTGCTGGAATGTTAGAGCCTTGAACTGTTTAGATGAATGTGCACATCATCTGTGTTCCAGCCCAGTTTTAAGAATCAGATACTGAACCCAATCCATTTAACTTTCAGATGTGTTACTAAAACTTGTGATTTTGCTGAATTATGTAAGGATGTTGTAGTGTCTATTAAAGAAGAATTTAAATTGTTGGCTACATCTTGAAGGAAGAGTTTGAGTAAAATTTGGATTAAGTGTGTATTGTAAGCATTCTTTCTTTTCTGTCGTTAGTCTGGATTAAATTTATGCACAAATTATACCATAATATGTGGTAAGGGTGCAGGGTGTGTTATACCAAAGCAATATCAGTTAAAGACAAGTCTTATTACAGTGAAACTGTGTTGTTTATGTTGGAGACAACGTTTGGGAACATTAAAGAAAGATAAATTTAATATATAATTTATATAATAATTAGGGATTTCATTGTTATCATGTCTGTGAAAATGGGGTGCATTCTTTGCTCTAAGTGAGTATGTAATGCATTAGTTGTACCTACATGTTACATTGCTAGAGTTATTGTAAAATTTTGTTCTTAGGTGTAGGAGTTGGATGGGAGGAAGATTGTTGATACTATGGCCTCTTATAATCATGGTTTTGATGGGTAATGTGTATGAAGTATTGGTAGAATGGTAACTGAGGGGAAAATTGAAGTTATGAAATTAAATCATGATCTTGGGCAGCTTTGTTTACTAGAGATTGTGCATGGATTACTCAGTGTCAAGCCAATGATTAAGACAAGTGTGACACAGTGATAAAACTTTATGTTGGAAGTGTTTACATAAAGTACCAGATTTCTCAATCTGCCGGATCATACATTTCTTGGTACACAGAATCTAAAAACTATTAAAGATGTCTCGACTTTTGAGTTTGTGTGTGTATTTCAGAACAAGAAAAGAGGTTTAAACTAGAATGAGTGGCTTTGCAGCAGTGTTTTGACTTTGCAAGAAATTAGTATTGTAGCCATTGAGGTAAATAAAGTCATAACGAAACAAGTATGAAATTTTGTATGTTTCCTTCTGGGTAGTTCCCTGGCATCTGAATTTTGTATGTCAGTGTTTCAGAAAACACTGTTCCGTCTTCATAGGTGGGTAGGTACATGCCTCTGAAGGTGGAACAGACAGTGTTCCAAAACAATGGCATACAAAATTCAGATGCTGGGGAATTACACAGAAGAAAGCTTACACTATTCAGAATATGGCGAATGTTTGAAATCAAGAGTAAGTAGGAGATATTTGTACTCTTAATTGCAGTATATTTTTTCCACTTTTGTCCATCCTTTGAATATATTACTGTTGAAGGTAAGAAGTGTTTTCATCTCATTTTATTGACAGATATCCTGCAGTATGTATGCATGGTGACAAGTCACAACATGAGAGGGACCATGTTCTCAGAGGTATGCACAATTTTAGCATGATCACTTAATTTTTTTGTATTGTTCATACAGAGGAATTCATAAAATTGTGGCGAGGCTTATGTCTCCTGTCCAGGCTGTTGTCTGCTTTCACTTACTATTGTATTGCCGCTGACACATCATGTTACAGCATCACATACGTGTTTTAGCACTAGAAGTGTATGAAGAAGGTGTGTGCATGGGAAGTAATAAATTTGTAACATATAGCCTTGAAATAACTGTGAAACAGTAGTTGATTTTGTCAATCTGCAAGGGCAGTACATAGAAAAGTGTACATGTTATGCACTGATACATTACCCAACTCAAAGAATTTAAGAATACTTAAATTATACACTAATGTGCTTGATTTCCAACTGGTTGTGTGTCATGTATTGATACTCTCTATATACCTTGGGGTATAAAGCTCACCACTGAACTCCATCTAGTGCTGAGTTTAAGAATGAGCAGAGCTGTTCCTCTTCTTCCTCAGTATGCTTTCATGGTCTGCAGAGGGACAGACTTTACATATACATTACTCTTGTCTCTCTCCTCCTAGGTGATACAGAGTTTTGTTATGTGAGGCTGAGCAGGCCTGAATGATAGAGAGTGGGTTACAACATAAGTCACTGTGCAGCAACAGTGTTGTTGCTATACAATGAGGAGTTCTCTGATAAAAAAAATTAATATACAGTTTGTTAATGCACACTCTGTGAGTACGTTTGTAGATTGTATGAGCGGGTTCTGTTTACATCAAACATCTCCTTGTAATGCTGATTGAAATGAATAGTTTATGCATTTTACATGGTGAAGTTGAAAGTACTAGGAGGAAACTGGTCTTGGCATGTTTCAAGACACTATCCTGGGTGCTGGGGGGGGGAGTAGGGAAAGCAGGGAACACTTGTAGGGTAGTTCATGGTGTGTGCTTTGTTTCAATTTTTTCTTGTGAGGTGGATAGCTGTTGGTTGAACTTACAACATATTGCAGTCAGGTCATTGAACTGTTGTGAGATCACAAACATGATCCAGGTGCTTAAGACTGAAAAAATCTCCTTGATCATGTGCATTGATGGACTTTGTCATTAATTGCTATTGAATAGAATTAACTGAAGTGGTTCTAGGCTTATAGTACCATTGACTGTGCCATATTCTAACCAACATGTTATATACAATTACATTGCCATTTACCACTGTAGTACATCTGCGGTTTACACTGCTGTTAATTGCATAATTACATCTCTAAAGTCACACAGTTGGATTTGTTGATCAGCTGCGTAATGCCAGTGTGTCCAAGACATATCATCTTCCATTGAGATAGAACAGTGCCTTAATAATAAGCAGCTGACATTGAAAATTCTGTCATCTAAATAGAGGAATTTTTAGTACAGTTTCTTTTACTCCAACCTTTTTTGGTTGGTTTTATTCGTCCTGTTTTCATGATGTTAACTTAAGGTTTTTCATTTGTTTTCAGAGTTCAGGAAGGGGAGGTCCCCTATCCTGGTTGCAACAGATGTGGCAGCTAGAGGTCTAGGTTAGTTTAGTGTTGTAATGGTTATAAGATAGACTAGTTGATATTATTACGCACAGCTGTGGGAATTTTTCTGCTTTAAAGTAATGTTTTATTACAAAACAAATTGCTCATACTCTGAGTAAGAGTGATGTTCATACTATTGACATTACACTGCCCATACTGTCAGAACAGGACACATACTGTTGAGGTACACTGAAAATGGAAGCCCCTTTACTAACATTTTTGCAGTTGGTTAGGAGACACATGACCCCTTCTGTTAAGGTAGGAGGTACACCATGTATCTTGAAGAGACTGACGTGTGCTGACTAATATTGTAGCAGAAAGTCACATAACCATTACTGTCAGCATATTTTCCTTATAGGAAAGTACATAAGATGTGTGTCAGTAGTCATGGAAGTATTGTATTGTGAAGAGTTTTGGCACATGACCATGAGCAATCTCTTAACTCTTTCACTGGTGCTGAAATCCCATAACACCCAAGAGCAAGGACAGAGCAAATTCATTGTCTTTAAGATAGTACTGCATGTTCAAATGCTTTGTGATTGATTGAATGCTTGAAGTTTCAATACTGTGCTGGTGATGACGGTATGGATTCTTGTGTTGCCAATAGTGAAAGGCATTAGTTACCTTTTGGGTCTTTTCCTGTTCCCTTGCCATAGGTTTCAGTTTTTAGTAATAAGGGATTAATCTTATAAGACCTGCATTCACAAGAATGCATGTAAGGAAACACCCATAAAATTAAATTTGTTTATTCAGGCAACTAGGAAATTTACTGCATTTTTAAGACATGCTGGATAACCCCTGTTTTATTTTCCACAAAATGTCATTTATTTCATAATTTTATATTTTTATCTTCAAATAACACATTTTACATAAACCGTGTACTAATATTTAAATACCAACCCAGTTGGATAAAGGTTAATAAATCAGTACTGTACACTAGAAAGTACAACTTCTTCCTCAAAAGACATTTTACATGTAAGTGGTGCAAAAGTCTGTAACAGTCATGGTTGAGCATCTTTAAAGGTTCCACAAGACTTCAATTTCCATTTTTGGATAAATACAAATTGTGGAATGGTTTACTGATATTTCAGAAAAATTAGGGAGGACAGAGTGTCTTACAGATAATCTGGTTCTCGTATTTACAATGGTAGATCAATGAGCTGTGTAAAATTTCAGTTTCTATAGGAAGATGTCTTCTGGCATGTGATGATGGTGTAGCCTGATAGATGACTTCCATGAAGTTGTAGACACCATATTCCTTATAACAACACTGCTAACTGTATACCACAGTACACCACATTGCATACCAGAAAACAGGACCCCTGATATTTACTGTCATGAGAACCTGAAATCTTGTAACTGTTACATTGATCTGTAAGTGTACACAAACCAGTGGAAAATATTATCAGGGAATCTGAAGCCCTTTTCACGTCCACTGCTGTGATCCTGGCTGGGAAGTGTTCGTTGTGAACAGTCCGTGAGTGCAACAAGAAAATGAGGTTGGGTTCTTGCTGGGCAGCTGTATTTTGAGCTTCCCCAGTCTGTGAGGCTGTTATTGATCTGCCATTTTCTGTTTCAGAGGCACATGTAGCATTGTTGTCATTGCAGTATTTTAACATCTAGCAGTGTCTCTGTTGGCTAAGTGTTGAATGTTGGACCAACATTTATATTCCTTGTTAAAATACTTTGGCATAGTTCTGGGGGCTTTTAATTCTATGCCATATTTTTGTTACATAGTGTGATAACAGAAGGTGTGTGCAGTGTTGTTACATACAGTAGATTTCTGTGAGACATGCAGTATGTTCATATTGCTTGGAACATGAAACTTGCATGTTGTTTAATGCGCAGATGTGGATGGGATCAAATATGTGATCAACTTTGATTATCCGAACTCCTCTGAAGATTACATTCACCGCATTGGTCGCACAGGCCGCTGCAATACAACGGGTACATCATATGCATTCTTTACCCCAAACAACAGTAGGCAAGCCAAGGACCTGATTTCAGTGCTTCAAGAGGCAAATCAGAAGGTTAACCCTAAGTTGCATGAACTGGCCAGGCAGAGAGGTGGAGGGTTTGGAAAAAGAGGTGAGTGTTATACTTTCAGCAGTATTTATGTCCAGAACATACTGTAATGAAACTGACTTGGAATCCACGTAATAAAAATCTGTAGCAACATTCATTTTTATTAGATTGCTGCAACACCTTACCTTTTGGCAGTGGAATTATGTGTCCATAATAATCTCAAGAAGACCAGAACTTAAGTGGGGGCTGCAGAAGAGTAGATATGTTCAATAACTTTTGTCATTTTGAGCAACTCACTGTGTGTTACATATGTGTGTGTGTGTACGCCTGCGCATATTAATGTTTGAAAACAATTTAGGCTAGAAATTGTAAAGGTCATTGAAGAATGTGTGATCAAGCAAAGAGGTTTGGTACGGTAACTTTCTTAGACCCTGATTTTTGGAAGATGATGGAAGTTTGGGTGCATCCACTGTGACTCACATGACAAGAGTTCAAGATATGTGTGGCCATTGTTAGTTTTGTTTGAAGTGATGTAATCTGTATGCAATAATTTTCATTTTCATTGAGGATGTGAGCATGGCATTTAATGTGTTTGGTGTAGATTCCAGCATATCAGTTTGTTTTTGCAGGTGGTGGACGTTGGGGATATGGAGGCTATGGTCGTGGCCGAGAAAACTACAGTGGTGGAGTGAAGAACACACACAAGCGGTTTGATAGTAATGACTACTCAGGTGAATATAGAATGTAATGAATAGGACTTAAAATTGTGGATATATGAACACTAATTTTTAATTAAGTGTGTACTAATGTGTTTAAAATTTGGACTGAATTAGAACATTTTTATTTTGTTTGTCCTCCAAGCCTGAGAATGGCCCCTTGCACTTGTGTCTACCCAATCATATGCCTCTTTTATATATATGTATATACACACATTATACCGCAGATTGTGTAGCAAAAATTTGCTTAGTTGCTATCAGTTTTAGATAATGTTTTTATGTTATCAGATGTATATAGCTGATCCAGCCATTGGACATGTACACACATTGGGTAGAGAAGTTATTCAGGTTATGCCAAAGAAAGAAATCCAAGTTTGGGATGAAAGTGATGGCACATTGACATATGATTTTTTTTTAATATTAGTTATGAAAATGTTCCTGCACCATGTTAGTAACATGTAAGTACCTGACAGTGTGTCATGTGCTTACAGTTGTCTCACCTTGATCCATGTGGAAAGAGCCCGTGGAATCTATTAGATAGGAGGCTGAGCAGGCCTCATTCTGTCTAGATGCTTTGTAGAAGAAGGTTATTTGTTGACTTTGCTGAAAAATGAGCCATGGATTTTTTTGGTAATCCTACCTGTAGCAGTGTCACCATAACATCTGAGCTAGCCTGATCCCATTTTTATGAATATTAAAATAAATAGACCAAAAAACAGATGGTGGGACTGTGTACAAACAGGTATTAATAAAAGCAAAATTACAAATTGGAAAAAGAGGTCAAAAACAGTGCCGACTGGGAGAAGTCCATTAAGTAGGCGAAGGTTCGCATTGGACTGTATTGCCATCTAAAAGAAGAAGAAGAAGAAGAAATAAATATTTGTTGTTGCAACTGCTGCTGTTTTGGGAATATTTAAAACTTTCAATTGTGTAAGTGTAAACTGAACTGCTTTTATTACCATCTCATGAAGAAACATAAGTTACTATGATAATTGTCAAAAAAATTTACCATGAAATAATTAATTTTGCCAAAAGAATGTATTATGATAAACAAGTATCAAAATCAGTCAGTAAACAAAAAAATATGGGACTTGATAAAAGATGAATCGGGCAAGTCATAGGGGTGATATGAATTTATCACTATATATAACAATGGGGAAAGAATATCTGAACCAACCCATGTAACAAAGTTGTTTAATACTTATTTTACCAAGATAGCAGAATGGCTACAATGTAATTTCATTCCTGGGACACTTAAGTGTAGCATCGATCATCAAAAACTTTGTGCTTCTATATTTTTTACCCACTAATAAAGCTGAAATAACTGCTACTATTAGGGATTTAAAGAACAAAAAATCTAGTGGACGGAATGGGGTTTCAGCACTAAAAAAACTAATTTTTCTAAGCAATTTGTCACTTAGTACTGGAAAATTATCTGAAAATTGAAAAATTTCCAAAATAAAACCCTGATTTAAGAAAAGGTGCTATAAATGAAATTGAGAAGTACAGACCACTCTCATTGAGCACTATTGTGCTCATTATCAGGAGGTCAAAATTGTATTATACAGCATCTGGCATCATCACACTGAAACAGTGAGTGGTCTAAAATAACATGAAAAACATGTTTAACTAACAGGAATAAATTTGCTGCATAAACGTGTATGTGCATTGATATGTGTGTGTCACATATAGAATCTTATATAAGAATTGTGAAAATTTTTGTGTTTCTTTTTACAGACCTCAGTTGATGATTGGCTAATAATCTTAGCTCAGGAAGGAAGTGGATGCAGCGACTAATTTATTCACTTGTACTGACAACAGTTATACATGGATCTGACTGTATGTGGAACCTGCTGATGGCCTGTTTCTGACATTTAACAGTGTTGACAGTGCACTAGAATTTCATATTGTAACATTCCAGTGTAGTATGGAGTTCTGTAATAAAATACTTTGAAATTACATTTGTTTTGCTTCTCATTCTCATATTTGTCCAGAAAGGAATTAAAATGACAAACCGAGACTCCAATGCTTCAGTTTTTCTCCCATCTCCATGGCTTCCCCATCAAAGCTTCTTCTTTTTCATCATCATCTTCAGGAGCAAGATACAGATACGAAAGATACATTTCATTGATCCAGGGGATATGAAACATATCATTGATTGTTTGGTAGGTTTATAATAAATGAATTGTCAGTCCTTATAACATACATAGTCTATAGTTAAAACATCATACAAGAATAAAAAATATTGTATAAAATGAACAAGTGATTTGTAAATTTCTAAATGCTGTATACTAAAATCCATTCTTACATAAACGTCATTAGGCTTCATCTCATATCAGTATTTAATCATTACTAAATTCTTCAAGTGAATGAAAGGATTTATTAAGTAAGTACTTTTCCACAGTTTATATAAAACATTTTTTATCAACTACTAATACTGGAGTGTATTCCAGTAGCCCATTAAAGATTTTTATGCTCGTAGAGTGTACCCCCTTCTGGTAAAGTGTAAGATTAGGTGTCAGTTTATGCAATTGCAGTTTATTGCTGGTATTAATACCGTGAGCTGTAAAGTTACATGTATGAATTCCCAAGTTATGTGACAAAAATTTCATTAAGGGTAGTATGTATTTTGAAGGTAATGTCAATATCTCCAGTGACTGAAATCGTAGTGTGCAAGAAGTTCTGTATTCAGATCCAGTTATAATTCTGATTATTTTCTTTTGTAGCTGAAAGACTCCTGTACTTCCTGTTAATTGCCCCAAAATATTATGCCATAAATCATAATTTATTCATATCACAAAACATGCCCCCTGTCCTCAATGGTTTTAGGAGGTGACAATATTGTTAGTTAAAATGAAAATGGCTTTTTTCCTTTCCAAAATCCAAACTGCTCAGGAACTAAAATTTTATTTGCTTGCCCGTATTGATTTAATCTATTAAATGTTAATGTTTCTAAATCTTTGAGGACATTGATAATGAAAATGGTTTATAATTCCCCATTTTAGTTTTATCCGCTTTCTTACATATAGGCCATACAAAGGCAAAATTAAACCTCTCGGGGTAAAACCCAGATGCGAATGAGGAGTTGGTGTAAAGGTAAATGGTTTGCTTATTACATTTGTGCAATTTATTAAAATATTATCATCATATCCTGATAAGTTACTAGTTTTAAGAGATGTTATTGTATTTATCACTTCTATTTTAGTTATGGGAATTATTTTCATCTCTGTAGTTATATAAGAATGAGCTGCAATTAGTAATTGCATAGCCTTTTAAACATTAATGTGTTTATTATTTAGATTTTTGGCTAGTTGTATAAAAACTGACTACCCAGGTCTGATGACAGCAAATTTTCATTCACTGGGCCTTAGAGTGGCGTCTTTCTGTCAAGCAATTTAATACATCATCTGGTGTCAATGTGAAGTGTGTCAATGGATATGAGGGCGGTTTCAACTCTACTGTGAAGATACTGCTTTGTAGGGAAAGTCACTTACGCGGTAGGACAACTGCATTTCGTCATCATCATGTTCCCGAAGGGTTAGGCGTGTTTCCTATTCCTTGATCCTCAAGATGAATTTGGTCTCTCCATCTCTTCCTCGGTCGTCCCATGTTCCTTCATCCTTTTGGTTTATATTGTAGTGCTTGTTTTCATAGTCTGTGTCCATCCTCTGTACATGTTGTAGCCACTTTTTCTGGTACTGTTTTATTTCCTTTACTTTGTTCTGTGATCCCGTTTTTGCCTAATACATAGATTCTTTTCTTTGACAACTGAATTTATAAGATGTAAATACATGGTTTGACCGATGTCACACCTATGTGTTAATCACTGTAATCAGACTCTGTTCTTTTTTCCGGCACCGGGTTGGGGTGTAAATCACACATTGTCTACATCCTCCAAGTAGTCTAAGTGAGCTTGGATGATTCTGTTTTTATCCCCATACCTGGCCTGTAGGATTTTTTTTGTTTGTTCCTACGTCTCTTCCGTCACGGCAATGCTGCCTGTTAGATCAGAATTTTTTGCTCAGGGCATGTTCTTAAGATTCGATACAACATGCCATCTGTTATAAAGAGTGACAGGACAGGTTTCGCACATGCATAACGCTGCTGTTCCATGATGAGAATATTTATCCGCCAACTGTTGACGTGTTACATTCTTGTTGGTTTAGTACCAGTTTCATCGTTTAAAATGTTTTCCAGTTGAATTTAGAAGATGTACAAAAATGAAAAATCTGACCCAATCAAATACACTGATTTTCCAAATGTGTTTTTTAGTAGTTCATCTATACCATTTATTTTGAAGTTTATAAAGATGGCTGCACGTAGGACAGTATGTAATCTACAAACACTGGTTATCTCCCATACTTGCATCTACATCTCAGCTTAACCTTGAGACAAGAATATTGACCGAAATACCGGATCGGTTTCCGCTAAGTACCCATCCAAGCCTTGAAGGCAGTAGCACCAAGGTCATTGATATGCGCTGTTGCGGACTGTCCTTCATAATCTTCCTGTAATGGTTGCCTCCAACCAGGATTTCTATGTGAAGGTACTCTTGATCCCTGGGGTCCGCGAACTGTAGGTTGGGAATGTGCGTCATCCCGTTGACGTCATGTGGCACGGGTGGTTGGGGTAAGTATTAATAGGTGCTCTCAAATGCAGTGATGATCATGCTGTTGTTGGTACAAATCCCTCTGAGGTCCAGTCAGACTAGTCTTCGCGAGCTTGACATAACAGACGGCGATTGAAAGGCACCAACCGCCAAATTTTGCTGATCAACCACCTCTAGTTTCAGGGTGTCTATAATGGACGTGCTTATGAAACTTGTCTGACTTCCGCTGTCAAGTACACAGCGAATGAGCTTGCTCAGGCTGGTTGGGCCAGCTACCCAAACCCTGGCGGTTTGCAAGTATTTGAAGTTGGGCAAGGCAACGTGGAGTTTTCTTGCAGAAACCAGATGGTGTTCTGCTGAATATCTCTTGGGAAATGCTGGTTCAAAAATATATGAGTTTCAAATCTTAATAAGCTGTACATTATAACATGTGTAATATTTGTATGATAACCCACGTTGAGACACTCGACAAAGTTTAATGTGCTGTATGCATACATACATACATACACACAATCCATGGATCCATATGTTTGTCCCAAAAACAGTAGGATGTGGAACAATTGTAATTACCCAAATATACACAATTTTTAAAATACTACTAACATTTTACAAAACACTAGGATAGATTATCTGTACACATAAGAAATTCATTTACAGAATAACAGGAGTGTGTACGTAGGTAGTTTCTTAAGGCTGCTTGGAATTTTATCTTGTCATTCTTGAGGATTGGAGGTTACGTTGGATTAATAGGAATCAAAATTAAATTGGCATGGCAGTTTTTAGTGTACATTTAGTAGTATAGCAGCTACAAAATGTGGGTACAACAGCAGATGAACACAACTTCCCCATTATGCATGAATTTCATGCTGGAAATGAATAAAATCTGAGACCACTTACTGACCACTTTTCTGAAAGTCAGTTCCACAACATACATTCTTTCTCACATATTCTTCCAGATACTGTAACACTGGATCATGAACCAATTTTTGTTAAACCAAGAGCTTTGGTGCATGGGGCAACTCTCTCCCCAGTTTTCTTATCAGAAGGACGTCGTACATTTTGGAACCCAATCAGCTACCTGGGTGGACCACGACTTTCACACAACATGACACGTGCTAGCAAGGAGTCTGTGCTTTCTGTTGACTGAAGTACATCCTGTGTGAGACTGGGGTC
>Ga0136643_10010149_pt1 | contig 13890 bp, 7 predicted proteins | sample TergutLab28metaG_FD_96883 | JGI IMG/M metagenome (GOLD analysis project Ga0136643, IMG submission 96883) | Labiotermes labralis P1 segment gut microbial communities from Petit-Saut dam, French Guiana - Lab288 P1 (version 3) (version 3) | ecosystem: Host-associated > Arthropoda: Insects >...
ATTTAACAAGATATGGAAGTTTGCCACAACAGGGAGGGGCACTTGTGGGCTTCTTTAAACTGTGGTTTTTCAAATTTTTGCCTGAATACTCCAGAAGAACCCCCCCCCCCCCACTCCTGCTGTGGAATTCATATATCTAAACACAAGATGTACCAGCAGTTCAACATTCGAAATAATTTTCATTAATTTTAAAGTAATTCAAATAATTTTGTTTGAAAATGAAATGTTATGCACTCAGTTATCAGAACAGATCCTAATTTCATGAATGTGAGACTGGGCACAGTGGGATTTGTAATGGCTAACCCTTTAAGAGGACAGTGGTAACTTACATCACCTGCTTTAACATTATGTCCACATTTTGCCCACACAGTGTATATGCATGTTGTGTCTGATTCTTACTATAAACCGCAATTATTTTGCTAAACATGATAAGCAGTTGGTCTCTATCATGGACATACAGTATTTTCACTCTGAGAATGGAACTTAATTGTCATGTATCAGATGAATTTCATATTGACAATGCTGTGGAAAGATTGTACCCCCAGTGAGGGATCGAAGACTATATTAACAGGTGTTTTCAGTTAATGAGGTTTGGCTGTAACTTTTGCTGCACATATTGTAGTTGTAAGCTACCATGATGTGTTACAACTAAAGCACAAAATGGCTATAGTGTTGTAACTCAGCAGCTGCAGTTACCTGTGCTGTGTATGCCAGATTTACAAAAATGTTTCAAAATGATCTCATTGGGTGCACACTGCTTTGCTATATCTCCTTATCAGTGCTTCAAGCACACTCTATATTTGTATCCCATTTTTGAGTACATCTCGCAACCTTGCACCATATTTTCTGGGTGCTCTTCCATCTTTGCTGTTTCTAATTACCATTCCTCCCAATTTTTCCCATGGGAGTAGTAATGAGTCCCCCCCCCCAATTTTCCAACACCATACTTAAGATTTAATATGGGAACTGGTTTACCTTGATTTACCTGTGCCAACATTTATTTTAACCTTAGTTCCTTGCCATAATTGCAAGTAATTAAAGCACTGTTACATTTTAATTTTCAGTTAAATCAAAATCTGATAATCACTGTACATGATTTTTGTATGTAAATTTTCTGGTTTCATGTCAGGTAATGGTCGTATAGATTCTTGCACTGTGTACGGTTTTATGTTTGTTCCCACATTCAGGATGATGTGTCCACCGGAATGTTATTCAGTCACCTTGAAGATCAAGGCAGCACCTTCTTCCAAAACACTGGGAACAAACTGATCATACTACACAATGTAAGAACCCACAAGACCATAATATGCTTTGGTCTAGTAGCCTATAAAGATGCTTCAGTTTTGAATGTTTGTGGCCAAGTTGTATCATAATTGTTGTACTGTACTTTGGACATTATACAATTACAGCAGTTCATAACTTGGTTCTGAGTCCAGCTTCACTCAAAACAGGGACTTCATCTTGGTGGGGGTTTTCTTTTGGAAAGCCAGTCTTCCATCACTGGACATGCTATAAAACCTGGACAACTGATAATGTCCATCGTATTGCAACTAAAAAAAAATACTTTAACACTTCTGTCCATATTAAATTCATTTAAATTAAATAGGGTTTAAAGGTTGACCGGGTGAAATATCGTAAGTCCAATAAAATGTAAATAAATATAGTAAGCTGTATCACCTTGTTTGGTGTTCTTTAGCAACACTTTATGGAAACTGTCTTATGAGAATCCTAAGAAATAAATCTTCAGTATACTACACATCATCATTTCTAAGACTTATGGTGGCAACTTGTTAACAATGGACTTACAGCTGATTGTTGTGGCCACTAATAGGAGCAGCTTGTTAAGAGTAGACATTTACTGTATGTTATGGCTACTAATATGAGAAATTTGTAACAATATATATAGGATTGTTGTATGATAATTTATTTGTATATTCCTGTAGCATTTGTTTCATAACAGATTTCAGCACTTCTTGTTGTATATTTTGATTTGTAAAACTTTTGTAGTTGTAGCATTTGAGGTTTTCACAGCAGAGAGGGTTCTTTTGATTTATGACACTGGTATGTGCCTAGCAGACTGCATGGGGCCATAACTCAGAAAAGCATGATATACTTGTGTAGTTAACTAACTAGCAAGCTTCATGAAGCAGAAGTCTTGCTGAGAAACTAGCAGTTCCACAGCCAATCATGCAATTTTCAGCATTTTGCAGAAGGCAAGGGTTCATTACCATATTCACAACACCTTGCCACTGGACTGTCTTCTTAGAGAGATGTTTCATATCCACTTCCTCCCACCCTGATTTTTTAAGATCAGTGTTAACGTTATCTATCCATCTCTGCCTAGGTCTTCCAACCAGTCTCTTTAGTTTGGGTTTTCCGCCCAGAACTGCATGTGAGTTACTCTTCTGCACTCTGCATGCTACAGGTCCTGCCAGTTTCATCTTTCTTATTTAATCACCCTAATAACAATAAGTGAAGAGTACAAATCATGAAGATCCTCATCATATAGTTTTCTCCAGCCTCCTCGTACTTCCAGCAACCTAGGTCCAAAAACTGTCGCTCTTTTCTTCCCTTAATGTGACATATAAAGTTGTATACTGATAGAGAATTCTGTTGTTACCTAATATCCAGAACAATGTAGACTTTTTTAGTACTCAGACCGTAGCAATAAAAAAATTTTAACTAACACAGTGACATTACAGTTTTGTGTGTGTTGTACTGTTTAATCCTGATGTTTTGCATGCTAAACTGTTCATTGCATAAAACTGCCACTGCACTCAGAACAATCTAGTACAAGACAATAAGATATATTACTGAGGAATGTTTTCCTAGGCTGTGCTCATTATGGAGACCTTTATATTAAAAATTGATAAATTTATACCGTCAACCACAACAGATTTTCAGTCTCGTCAACGCATGCTACACATTTTCATCAGTTCTGACCATCCTCAGGCATTAAATACATGATATTTAAAATTCAAAATTAAAATCTCACAAATTGTACAAGTCATGTAAATTTTATGTAGCACTTAAAAATATAGGTAATTTTGTATTCTGTTTGTGAAGACCTTTCATAATTATTTTTTTTATGGTTATACTGCATACATTCTGCTAAGTCAAGGAAATTTCTTGTATTCAATTTATATTATTCAACTTAATTAGTATAATGTAGAGGAGGGGAGGCAGAAAAATGATTAATTACATCCAGTTCATTTTTTTAATGATATTTGGTCACAGACAAATTTATTTATTTACTTTTGTATATTTAGGTAGTTACATAATAAAATGTAACAACACAAAGAAATAATGTCACATTTGCAGTGCCTGTGATTCAGTTCACATCCACTTATTACCTTTTTTTTATCTTTCGTATGTTGATCCTTATGTTTTTGTTTAATTTTTGTGGTTATTTAAAAATATGCCATTCAGTTAATTTAGATAACTTTAATTTTATCTATACATAACACATTTATTAGATAAATTATTTAATTCTTTTTGTCTTCACACATGAAATTAAAAAGATCATAAAATTTTATTAACTCAAAATTCATGTAAGTCGTGGAATATCTGTATTCTTGTGTCTGTCACCTTCCACTAAGGTGTTTGAAAACACTGACCAGGCAGCACGTCACATCAACGGTCTTTGGGCTGGGGGTTTCATCTGTGAACCAGCACTTGGCTGGTCAAATTGTGAGGTAACGCCCATGTTGTGATTGGTGTGGTAATGGAAAGTGACTTAAAATGTGTATGGCTTCTGAGTGTTGGTTCCTTTAGTTATTTGTGACATGCATCCTGTCATAAAACTCATTTTGATGTTAGTCTTCTTTGTCTTCAGATTTTCCGTTTAATTTCATGTTGATTCCAACCTTGAATGTTGAAGAATGTGTTCCACTTTGTGAAAAGAGATGCATGAATAGATTCACCATTTGCAAAGAAAGGCATAACAACAAAGTTGCATGACAAATGAACTTTGATAGTTTTGGTATTCTTTATTATTTAGAAACTGAGAGACCACTAAGGTTTTTATTTCATTTTATTGTTCATAGTTCATGCACTTCTCATCAACAGTGTTAGTATCGTAACACTAGATTGACCACATTAGAAATTTTGATAATCAAGAATTAATTAATCTCATTTGGCCAGAAAGGGAGTATGTGTATCAGATTTACTAGCATTACTCAGAATGTCTGGACTGCTGCAAGCATGAAAACATACGTATGTTATGATCTCTGACTCCACATACTGTGTAGGAAAGTGCCTAATTTTAAATTATTTATTTTGGTTCTGTTCAGTTCTGTTTTGTGTTGTTCCAGAAAGTGTGCCTTATTCTATTTATTTTTATATGTATGAATTTTGTTTGGCTTGGGTTTCTTGGAGTATGTTGAAGTTCAAAGGGGTTCTGCAGCCAAAGAATTAGGAAACATTGGTTTTAAGTACATAACATCATTAGTTATGAATCATGTGTTTGTTATAGTATACATTTTTCTTCCATTTTGAGCACTGCCAAAGTCATTTTGTTGTGTTGAAGTAAGAAATGTATACAGGTAATGTTTTGACGTATGTAATTGTGATGCATTTTTTGTGGTTTTACAGATACAGATACTAACATTAACAATAAAAATAATTTGTGTACATTAATAAAACAGTGTTTTTTTTAGAAGAGTTTATTGTGTGAATGGAAATGCACTTGTCTTTCATTATAATTGTTCTACAGAGTGTGTGACAGCATGGATGGACTTTTGTAGAGTCGTGTTGAGTTCGAAGGCCTGTTCCACAAAGTAGTACATATGTCTTGTATATATTTATCAAACGTTCATAATATGGCAGGTACTTAATAACAGAATAGTGGTGTAGAAGATCAATCTTAACTCTTTTTCATTCTATTTAAATTAGCCATATCCTTAAACTGCCACACCATTTCATGTAAAGGTACTTTGTTCACCATGTTTTTTAGTATACTAAGAATGGCAATGAAATTTTCATCTTACTATGCTTTATTATGCTGGCCCTTTCACTGTTACAAATGATTCTGTTCAGTAAACATAGGCATTAGTGTGACTTTGTGATTCTGTGACCATAGTAAGCTCAAGGAAGTAGAGGAACCCCTAAAATAGTTTTTCATAACCTGAGAATCCTGCTGCTACAATAGCGTTTAGAGGCCACCTAGTCTCCTGTCCAATGTTAACAGAAGCTTTGTTACTTCAACATAGAGCAGATGATGCCTGAAGCTGGCTTACCCATTTGCATGTGATGCCAAGGTCAAGAATGAATTCTTTATATCATCAGCCATTATACACCACGTTAATGTGGGGGTTAGACAAAAGAGACTACATTAAATTTAGTTGTACCTTCTTAGGTAATAGACATATGATTGGCCTATTTTCCTTTGCTAACAGTGAAAGGGTTTATTATTTGTCAGTTAACATAAGGATTAAATTATTGTAATATTTATGCTTGTACTTAAAAGAACAATGTTCATGCAGCATGTAAAATTTTGAATCATGGCATGTGTATATATATGTATAAGTATTACTGCCAACATGTTCCACACTCACAGCCAGCTCTCAGTTTATCTTACAAATCCTGATACTTTGTGAGTGCAGGAAGTGAACAAGTCCCTGTTCAGCACTGTGCAAAGTACAGGGGTAGCGTTGCCCTATACTCCAGTACCTTATTTCTATGTACAATATTCACCCAAATCTAGGACCACCTCCCCCAATCTCCAGTTTTCAGGACATATCTTCATGGAACGTGTTTAACTGTGTGCATGATTATAAGATGACTCAGATTTTCCAGATGCTTAAATTGGGAAAAATTATTGTCTTGTATTTGGGTACATACAGTAATGTAAATAGTATTCAGTTTATCAGTCAACCTTACATTCATTGAAGTGTGAATACAAGAGACACACAATCTCCTATATGTTTAAGCACTTCTTGAGTGCTTTCATTAGAGAGTCTTCCTATCAGTTAAAAGTTGTGTCCTTTGAATTGGTCTGTAATGTGAGGCATATTGTTAACCAATTTGAAGGACACAGCTTCTGCCGATACAAGGACTATCTAATGAATGCATTCAGGAAGTGCTGAAACATGTAGGAGTCTGTGTGTCTATTGTAATCGTATTTCAATGCATGTAAGGTTTGGTTTGTTAAGCTGAAGTTTGCATCATGCACGATGGTTACTCTATTGAACAGTATTCATTTTATGCCTGTGTTCACATTATCTTTAGATAGAACTGTGATTTTCAAGATTTTATATAAATTACTGATTTTGTTTGTACGTTTCTAGAATGCAACAAACCTGTTGTTGCAAACCTTAAGTCGTTTAGAATTTCTGAAGGTGACTATAAATTTAATATCAATGACACTGTTAAATGACGAAGATGTGTGAGATAGAAAAGAGTATGTTATGTGAGTGAATTATGTTGCTTGTGGCATTTAAAGGGTTAATGTAAGACAGTTGTTGGAATATGATCTCATCAAACTAATATTGCCATGGTTCTTAATGCTACCATGACCCCAGTTAGTGTCCTTCCATGTGTACAATGTCTGCATTCGCAACAGCCCTGCTGTCTTCCCAGCATATTCTGCCTTAGATTGTTTAGCTAAAAAAAAACAGGCTGTTTAGTGGAATGCAGTAATAGTACTGCTGTGTAAGTGTTTAATGTTGTTTGTATTATTAATTTATTACTTTATCTCTAATACAGATTGTGGTTATATTATGTGACACTCAGAATTATTTAGTTTCTGGAATTTGCTCATCGTCTAGAATCCCAAAGGAATGACAAGTGATTGGGAGCAGCTGTTGGTGTCAGACTCAGCAATGTCAATGACAACCCACCCATTCAGCTGAGGGCAGGAACTGGGTTTTGAAATAGTATTGTTTTTGGAACACTAGAATGTGGACAAAATCCAGAAACCAGATAGTCCTAAGTGTCTTAGTTTTTGTAACACCACTTCTATTTACAGCACCATGGCACTGTTTGCAAAGTTATTTTAAATTCTAGTTTGATCACTGTTCAAAGTAAAAGCACATTTGATTTTACTGTGTTCTGATGTCCAGAAATTCTGAACCAGGAGTACCTGATGCCTTACAAATGGGTGTATGAGATATACATTGAATTAGAGAGGTGGAAAAGACTTAAAACAAGAAATCTTGATAACTTGTTTGGTAAAACTTTTCTGTGAAAGAGATAAAGTTTATTTAAAATGACAAAGTCTTTGTGTCTTGTCTCTTTGTAATACACTTGTATATAATAAATACATATGTAATTTGAGATAAAATTTAAGTCACAATTGAAAACAGATAATGAAGTCTCACTCTTGAGACCAAACTGTGTGCTGAGTGTTAGTCTTTGACCAGCAGATTACACTCACTGAAAGTGGTTCAGAAATGCTATTGTAATGCATTGTGCATGGCAAACAGTTAACTGGAATTGAACTGTAATGAAAATTGGGTTGCCAGGATATATTTCAGGTCAGTATTGCTGGGTTTGTAGACTTTATCCATCATCTGGTGTTTGAATGGAACACGTAATATTGGAAGGTATGTTCATTTCCACTCATATGATGAGAATGGGCAAGACCCTAGTGTTTGGAATGCTAGACAATGTTTGAAGTATCTAATACACTGGCATTAGAATCCATGTTCTCTCATATGTTTTTTGTAGTGTCTTTTGTGGTAATTAATATTTGTTTTTCATCTTCCAATTTCCAGGCAGCTTAGTCTTACACAAACTGGAGTCATGGTGTGTGTTTGATTATTTTTATAGCTTGTAATTATTTAATAAAGCAAATATACCAAAGTTCTTATTTCAGTTGAAATTAACGTTGTGATGGAGTAGTAAAAAATGGGAAATGTTTGTATCACTGAGTTGTAAGGATTTGTAGAACGATGTCCATAGTATAAATACAGTGGACAATACAGTGCTGACTGGTCGTTTCATTGCAATAAACTGCTTATTCTTTTCAACCACAAGAATTACTGTACCTACTACCTGCTTTACATAATTTAAGGCACAGTTGTCAGCAAAGGACGTTGTTTTGTATGGGTGTGCAACTTGGTTGCTCATGTTGATGGCTGAGGTTGTTTGAGAATAGGGTGCTGAGGAGAATATTTGGGCCTAAGAGGGACAAGGTAAAGCGAGTGGAGAAAACATAATGAGGAGCTTAATGATCTGGACTCCTCACTCATTATTGCTCGGGTTATCAAATCGAGAAAAATTAGATGGGCGGGGCATGTAGCATGTATGGGTGAGAGAAGAGGTGTATACAGGGTTTTGGTGGGGAACCTGAGGGAAAGAAGCCACTTGGATAACCAAGGCTTAGATGGGAGGATAATATTGAGATGGATCTTCAGGCAGTGGGATGTGGGGCATGGATTGGATCGATCTGGCTCAGGACAGGGACAGGCGGAGGGCACTTGTAAATATGCGGTAATGAGCCTTTACATAAAATGCGGGGAATTTCCGAACTAGCTGAGGAACTGTTAGCTTCTCAAGAAGGACTTTGCTCCATGGAGTAAGTAAGATGTCGGCAGAGAAGAGCCAACTTCCTGGCCTCCTAGGTTACCGGACTTATTGGATATTTTTCGTGTGAGTTTATATGAAGAACCTCGTCTACCAGGTCAACAAATTCGTTCACGTCTCGCTCCGGGGATCGGAAATCCTAGCGTTGTTGCATAATTCTCCGCTGATCCCGCAGATATCGGGGATATAACATGAAACTGAGCTTCGACCGTTTTCTTCGGTTCGCTGTTCACTTCATTTCCTCATAACTGTCCACTTGGCCTGTCAGAGACGAAGATTGTAACCTAAAAACCAAGGATTACGGTATTTTGCTTGGTCTGGGCTAGACAAGCGTGGAGCGATGATGGAATCGTGATTTGCGAGGGAAAACGGAAGACTCGCAGCGAAACGTGTTCCAGTGTCATTGGGTTCCACCTGAGTTCGTTACGAATTTATCGATCATTCTAATAGTCTACCCTACCAACAGTAATATTAAACGAACTCTCTACAGCCTTGTGGTTAGCCTATGCACCGCCTGCTTTAACCCTTCAATGCCTAGCTCGGTTCATTGTACGGACTTTTTAATTCCTCACATGCTGCCGGATTCGGTGCACCGTACGGATGTGAATGCATTTAAGGGTATTATAAATTTAAAACGCATCCGTTCTGAGGAGTAGTTGGAATTTGACCCCCACAGCATCATGAAGTTTTAACGTTAAAAAATTTTACGTTCTGCCCACACGCTGTATTTAAGTGTTGTGTCTGGATCTCGGAAGAAACAGCGATTAATCATTATCTAACAAATGCACTTTGTAATACAACAAGCATTATATATATGTACATATTCCTACATGTTTCTGCACCTTTGTTGTAATAACTCCCTGATGATAGCACCTCGCTGCCGAAACATGTAGTTTATATATGTCATGTGTGTGTTATCACGAAGTGTATTTGTTGAACAAGGTACTGATTTCAAGAAGTTGTTGAGGTATGAATAACACGTAATTTGCTAACAGCGACTATTTTCCTATACAAAACTAACTAGTGTTTATTATGGATAGGAAGTGTGTTTACTGCGGGGTATGAAGTAAAATTTGAAATATTTAGATGAACTTGAGGCTTGGCCCTTTTTTTTTCTTTTTAAACTTAACCCAAGGCAGTAACATCATGTGTCATAAAGGCAGTCTATAAATCCCGTCTAAACAGTGCAGGGATATTTCGGCGTCGGAATGAATCTCGATCAATTGATTCAACGACCGCGTCCAGTCATGCGCCCTACCTACCCACTGGTACGGTTTGTATTTCTTTTGCTATGTCATATCAGAGTGCGCTTGCGCGAATGATCTGAAATGTGTGGGATGTACAGAAGATTATTCGAAAATGGACCTTAAGTGTACGTTAAGTGAGAAGTGTATTTAAAGAGCGATGTCTTATTAAACTGTAGCTCACAGTAGGACCGTGTGGCGGAGGACATGTGGGCTAGCAATGGCTTGTCGAGATTTGGGACACGCATCGCCGGTTTTAGCCGTCAGCTTCCTCCTACCAGGTTGACAGGAGGCAAGTTATCGACTATCAGACGCAGGAACCGGAACAATGTGGCTTGTATTCACACAAGAGAGGTGAGTGTCGCTAGCTGTTACAGGAAACGGAGTACAGTTTAATCATAGACATAGACATTCAGGGTTTGAACATAGAAGTGGAAATACAGAATGGAGAATAAAAATACAAATTTTCCAACACTGGAGGTCTCACGGAGGTGAATTCATAATATGGTCTTCTGGGTTACAAAACCTGAAGACGGAGCCAGTATTGTCCTCCGAAAACTTGTGGCCATCTTCCCGATTTCACGATATTTCCTAGTTCGAATGTTTAATGACAGACAGTATTAAACGTCCGATACTAAAACTCCCTATCTGTAATGTGCACATTACGTTGCAATTAACTTCATGGATCTGAGCCTTTCTTGAGACGACAATAGTTCCTCAGCTAGGCAAGAAATTCTCCGAATTTTATGGAATCCGAAGGTTCTTTACCCTTCTCACAAGAGCCCGCCACTTGTCTACGCCTGTTAGCCAGATTAATCCAGGCCACGCCCTCCCATTCTGTTCTTGAATATCCAATTTAATATTATCCTACTACATGCGCCTAGTCTTGCACGTGGCAGATTATAACAACTTAATGATGATGATCATGATGATGATAATAATAATAATAATGTAAACCTGAAGGCCAAAATAAGTACATGGAAGCAGGCCACAAAACATCTCTTCCTAAAAGACGAATTAATATTTTACATTCCGCCAATGTTTGCATGAACAACAATTTGGAAAACACTTGCATGAATGCATGACATAGTGTCTCTTATTCTGCGCTAAATAGCCCCTCTGCGGGTTGCACTGTCGAAGAACCAACTGCATACCAACGACTACGTTGAACGCTGGTATTAGGTTGGCAGTTCGGTTTGGGTATTCACCGTTCGCTAGGGCTCTCCAAATTCTGCTCAGTTTTTGTAACCGAGCGTCCTGTTAAAATAGGCCACGACCGCTACGGCCTTCATTGTTGTTCTCACTGCCCCGCAACCAATTTTCCCAGTAATAACGTCATCAAAATTTAGGACGTCAAGTTACGTGACATTCCCCTCTACCTGTCAAATTGCTTTTGTACAGTTAACGGTAACTCTGTGATTGGATAATCTCCGAACCATGGCTAACGGGCGTACGGATCCACACGTTCTTCAACTTCACACCAGACGGAGATGAGGGTTTTCTTCACGCTCCACCCGCATTATACCCGGGGAAATATCACACGGTCCCCATTCAGTAGGAGGCCGGGCGGGATCCACAACCGGTCTGGAGACCGGGTGGGATCCACAGCTGGTCTGGAGGCTGTGTGGAATCCAGAACCGATCTGGAGGCCGGGTGGGATCCAGAGCCGGCCTCCAGGCCGGGTGGGTCCTACAGTCAGTGTGAAAGCTGAGGAGAAAAAAATGTCCCCTCACCTTGCTGGCAATCGAACCCCGATTCCTCGATCTTTTCGTCCATCCGCCACTCAGCACTGTAGCCGAGCTGTCCCTCTGATCACTACAACAAAAAGCCAATTTCCCAAAATCCCACGTATGGTCCCTGTACAGTGTACGGACACGAAATGACACTTACGTTGCATTTTTCACTTCCGCTTGTGTCATCAAAGCCTTTCGTGACTTTTCTCCACCGTTCCAGAGAAATCCTTGCACAGTGCCTCAAATAACGCTACGACCTCATACCAATCCTTCCCACTGACCACTCACAATCACCCTCGCTCTTCTCTCCGTGCGGTTAATTCAATTGAAACGCTGTCGTTAAAAAAAAAAAATAAGAAGGAAGTTCGTGTTGAAGATTTAGATGGCAAAAGACATGTATCTTCATCAGCACCACCGCGAGAACCTCAAATCTCAGTACATATGTTGCTACAACCATGTACGTCACCGACAGCACCGAGTCGCCTCATCATTGGATACAGCTGGCTTACCTGTCGCCACACGCATATCAAGAACACGCCTCTAGTTTCTGAACACGGACGTTTCCATTAACGACAAAGTTTTCAGAACTGTTTACAGAATATTCACAGCGTGAAAACATTCTAATTTTCGGTGTTAGTTCTTCACATGACAGCGGTTGGCAGCGTGTTTAACGTTAAATAACAAGTCGATTTATTAATGGCATTTGTTTAGTTCTAAGAAGGACCTCGTCTTTTCCACAAACATCTTCGCCCGACTTACATAACAGAGACAGTTTTAAAAATGTCGTTTAAATTAACTTCATTTATGATCTGTTAGTGCAAAATGGTTGTTGTTTGTGCTTTGAGACGGTTGATACCTTCGTGATAACAAACTGACACCACAGCGAAAAACAGCTGGAAACAGACGATCCGTACAGAGGTGTCAAGAATTGTGCGCTAAATATAATCCTTTGTTGTGTACGTTGTTTGGATTCGTACAATTAATTAGCTTATGAAAAGCTATTGCATCATTTTCTTTACAAGGTGAATGTATCCACATCACTTTCCAAATTAGTTATGTACTTTTCAATACCAAGTGGTGGCAGATGGGAAGGTAATATTAAAATGAATCTTAAGAGAAATACGATGGGAGTGGACTAGAATTATCTGTCTCGTGAAGGGGATCAGTAGCAGGTTGTTGTGAAATGGGTTATGAAATCAAATGTTTCACACAATACGGAGGATTTCGTAATGAATTCTTAGCTTCTCCAAAAACTAACAATGTGCACCAGTTGTTTACATTCGATTCATAAAGCGCAGGCAAAACAGGGAGGTAAATTTCGCCCGAGTTAATCGATATATTTACCGAACCATTTAAAGAATGAAGAATGTCTTGCAGGAATAAACGCCGTGCGTTCTGGTAGAAATTTAACAACGTAAGTAGAAACTTACTACCTCCATCTTCTGCCCTGAAGATGGAGGCAGTGTGTTCTCCCGAAACTTCGGTAATTTGTATTAAGACACACGGTGACACATCGCAGATGACAGTACTTTGCAGATTCCAAGTAATCTGGCATGTGACGCCGTGTAAGTATTTCCCGACATTCGGAAGGTTCATGAAACATTCATCTTCAAAGTCTTCTCGAAGGGCTTGAAAGACTAGAAGACTTCGAAATGTCAGGGACTGTTCAGCGATACAGCGTAACGTGCAAGAAGACTTGAATGTTCAACAGAACCGCTGTGAGAACCTCAAATATATTATAAGTTCATAACTTATAGAACATTTTGCACTGAGAAGTACCATCACTTCAAATGAATTTTGATACAAAACCAGCCCACAGCAAGGAAATGTACTTCACTATATTACATTAAACCCAAATCCAAATCCATGAACATAACATTAAAAAACGTATATTAAAACAGACGACAAAATAAAAATTTTATAATTATATCAAAGTTAAAAGTTTTGACACACATCCTTCTTTTGTGTGCAAAGTGCGTAAATGAATTCACCATGAGAAAGTTTTACTGATCCATTAGTACTGTCACCGTACCAAGATGAAGAAACTACTGCTACTACTGCTTCTACTACCACCACCACCACCACCACTATTACTACTAACACCACTATTAATACTACCACTACTACTACTACTACCACCACCACCACCACCACTACTACTACTACTACTACTACCACCACCGCCACCACCACTACTACTACTACTACTACCACCACCATCACCACCACCACCACTACTACTACTACTACTACCACCACCACCACTACTACTACTACTACTACTACCACCATCACCACCACCACTACTACTACTACTACTACCACCACCACCACCACCACCACCACTACTACTACTACTACTACCACCACCACCACTACTACTACTA
>Ga0136643_10010151_pt1 | contig 13889 bp, 10 predicted proteins | sample TergutLab28metaG_FD_96883 | JGI IMG/M metagenome (GOLD analysis project Ga0136643, IMG submission 96883) | Labiotermes labralis P1 segment gut microbial communities from Petit-Saut dam, French Guiana - Lab288 P1 (version 3) (version 3) | ecosystem: Host-associated > Arthropoda: Insects >...
TTAAACTTTGCGATCCTACTCAGCCAATAGCGTGACTTCTTGCATTGGAAGTTGCGCAAAGCTTATTGGTTACTTTCAAATCGATATCCTGCTCGACCAATCGCGTACATGTATGGAAAATGGCTACCATATCGTCTGAATAATAAAATAATGTAAAAATATTTTGATATAAAACAGGATGAATTGCAATTATATTTTGAAAAAGTAAAGTTAAACATATGCAAAAGGCAAAATATTAATTCGTTATACTGAAAGTTCTAAATTCGTTAAAATGAAATGTCTTAACACACTTTAAATAGGGAAAAGTGAAGGGGCCTAAAAATAATTTCGCAATTCTGAACATTTCGTTATACTGGTGTTTGTTACAGCGACATTTTACTGTAGTAAGTAAGAGATAATTCGTCATTAGATTTCTCCATGAATGACACTTTTGTATAAAGTAGATGATTTGATGTTATGTTCTTCACAGAACATGAATGAGTATGCCTACATTGATGTGTTTCACATTTAATCTGTATTGATTTAACACAATTCAGTGATTGTATACATCTCCACTACAGGTTTTTTTTTTTGCACAGTATGTGAATGTGTTTGGCTTCATTACAGACAATTCTCCCAGCAGCTGCATCTGATGCATATTATCGAGATGAAATTGGTAACATATCCACCTCTCATATGAAAATTTTAAGTGATTCTGTAGAGCTTGATCTCCGGCCAAGATTTCCACTATTTGGAGGCTGGAAAACACATTATGTTATTGGATACAATGTTCCAAGCTATGAATATTTATTTAACAGAGGTAATTGTTTTTCTTTTGAATAATGACTAGTATGGTGGATTTCTCTTAAGAAGTTTTGCAAGAGACTAAGTGGTACAAAGTACTTAGATGGCAGATCATCTTAAAAGGGTGGGTATCAGAATGTGTACAAAATACATTTTTTTTCTTTGTGTTAAACTAATGGAATGATTTGTAATGGGTTTGTAATGGTTGTATCAATCTGGGCACAAACTTACTGAGATGATTAAATTTTGTACAGTGATGCCTAATATTTTTGGGTCTGAAGTATGGAACTTAAAGTGTGAATTGTTTACTGGGAAGAAAAGGGTAACACTGTGAATTTGTGTACATGTATTTTAATAAAAATCAGTATTTCTTTACATTCACTAACTACAAAGTCTTTTATGCATGCACTGTATTACATCATGGAGCACAACATTTTGAACATTATAAATGAAATTTAAATGTATTATTCTCATGGTGATATTTTTATGACTGAAATTATCGTGGTTTCTTAAGTAGGATCTTCATGTATGGGAACCACCATGTTTGCTACAAGTAACCATTGAACCTTTGTTTCATGTATTGAAGACTGGTATTCTTAAATTGAATCTTAGCATTATTCTAATTTTTCATGTGCAGGGGATGATTACTTGCTAAAAATGCGGTTCTTGGATCATGTGTTTGATGATATGGTTGCTGATGAAGTTACAACCAAAATAATTCTGCCAGAGGGTTCTCAGGATATTCATCTTACAACTCCATATTCTGTAGAACATTTGCCCAGTTCTCTTCATTTTACGTATCTTGACACAAAAGGAAGACCAGTAGTAATCGTGAGGAAGAAGAACCTTGTTGAGAACCACATTCAGGATTTTGAGGTAAGCTAATGTCAAGCATGGCTGCGGAAGTATTCAGGGTACCAGCGTGTGTGTTTTAGCATTAAAGTCTTCATGTAAAGTTGAAAGGTTAGGCATTAATTTTTTTATGTAGACAGGTATGTCAGTTTTACATATATAATTGATGTTTGTGTATGTCATCAAATATATTGTCAGAGGAGATACTGCATGAAGCCAGGATAGTGTAGTCAGTATAATGACTAGGCTACAGGTTGGATAATCAGAGTTCAAATTCTCGCAGGGTCAGCAGATTCATCTCTTCTCCAAGACATCCAGGCTGGCTCTGGGCTCCACCCAGCCTTCTTATTTAATGACTACCAGGGGCTCTTTCCTTGGGGGTTAAGCATCTGGGTCATGAACCATGAACCACAAACTACCATCTAGTGCCAAGCTTAAGAATGAGTGGAGCTATACTTCCTCTCCCCTTATCTACCTTTGTCATGCATATAGGGACAGCTTTACATTTTTGAGGTCATACATACTAGACTCTAAATGTGTGGGGTTCAATTGGGATTGTACTGTATTATGTTTTGAAACAATCGTGAAGCCTTTACCCTAGTTAAAAATGCTATTGTTCTTTGCACCTTATGAATGGCTTGCACAAATAGTGACAGTTACCACAGTACAACACAACTTATAGATTTACTGTTGTCTTTACAGCTGCTCTACATGCTGATTCAATCCACCGATCCCTGCATGGCACTACAGCCCCCCTGTGCCCTGGCCTTCCTCAAAGGGGTGCCTCGATTCTTCTCTATCCCCAGCTTGTCTCCTCGGTTCTTGTACTCCTACGACCTGCAATTCATCCTTCTGGATGTCCTTCCATCTTGTCCTTGATCTTCCTGTTGCATTTGTGTTGGTGGAATTTCCATTAATATTCTCTTTTGGGATCCTTTCCCTATGATGTGATCTGCCCATCCTAGTTGTCTAATTTTAATATCACCCATGATTTTTAAAGACTACAAATTGTACTGTTTCAGCTACGGTGCCAGTGCCTTTCTCTTGTATTGGGTCATATATTCTTCTTACTATCTTCCTTTTGAATGAGTGTAGTATATGTTCTGCCGTTTTTGTTAGGGCAGCACACTGATTCCTATCTCAAAAAATGTAATAGCGTAACAGGGTTCAGATCTTTAGTTAAGTATTGGTACATTTTGTTATGATTTACTTAAAGAGAAGTATTGTTTTCTTATCTGCACAACATTATCTCACTGTATTATTATTATTATTATTATTATTATATGTAAACAAAGTAATTAATAACAGTAATACAATAAGATTTTATTGTGCTGATAAGAAACCAATACTTTTATATAAGTACCTCATCATCTAGCATGACAGGATGCAAACAATAAAGATACATTGGTATGTTAGCAATATATAAGAAGAGTAACTTCTATAAATACTGTATGTAATTTTTACTCTTTTTTCAGTTGCAGTACAATTTCCCTCGCATCCTGATGTTGCAGGAGCCTTTCCTTGTTGTTCTGGCCTTTTACTTGTTATTCCTGTTTGTCATTGTCTATGTACGATTAGACTTCTCCATAACTAAGGCAAGTAAAATTCTTATTTAACAATTTCATTGTTATGGATGGAGCAGGTGCATTGTACAGAGAATCATACAATATATTATGTAGAGAACTGTTTAGCCAAGCTTACAAAGTATTGTAACATGAATTTTTGTTTCAGGAAATTTCATAGTAAAACAAGCAATATAAGGTATTATATCTGGAAAAAATATAGTAAAACCTGTTTATTGACCCTGCATAAGATATTGTACCCTGTAAGATGTTAGAATAATTTAGTACCAGAATTTTCGCATTTGATTAACACAATGGCCTTTTTATAATGTTTCATGCTTAAAGGATTTTCTGGCTACAAAGCTTGACAAGTTAATGATGCAATCTGCTATGGCTGCAAAAGTGATGGGAAGCCAACAAGATGGCACTGTATTATTTTCACTCTATTTGAAAATAATGTTTTGACTCTTGGCAGGATGAAGTAGGAGAGAGTCGTATGAGAGTTGCAGGGTACTGTGAGAAAATACTGACCCATCAGGATAAACGGGCCAGTACATATACATCTTACAATGAGCTACTGGCCAAGCTGAAGACAACCAAGGACATCAATACATTTCTTGTAAGCATATCAAAATTGTATGTAGTGAGACATTTAATTCAGTAAAGTTCTGCTTGCTTTCAGCATTTAAAAAACTTAATTTTAAATGAGTTCTGAGAATTTGCAGCTTAGTAAATCTTTCCCTTCCAGGCTTCAGTGAAGAATGTGAACCTGGAGCACAAGAATGAAACTGGTCAGATTGCAGAACTTTTGGTAAAGCTGAAAGCTGATGCTCCAGATCTTGCTGAAAAGGTCTCAGAGCTGCAGAAAGCTGATAAGTATGTATCCTAATTGTGTATCAGGTCTTTCTTGCATAAGATAAAAAATTTAGAATACCGTATTTATTCACACACCAGACAATTCTATTTCTTACATTTTATTTTTGTTTGTATAATTTATGAATTCCAAAAATGTCAGTGTCATGGACAGAGTGAGTTATGATGTTGATTCATTTAATAAGGTACATTGAAATTTTGGTCCTTGTAGTTAATTTATGGAACACATAAGCTCCTAGACTGTCAGAGGACTGTTTGACTAGCGTGAGGACAAATGTTTTGATGAATGTGTATGTTGTTTGTGTTATGATAGGCATCTGAAGGAACTGTATGTACAACACCAGAGCCTGTATGTTGACAAACTGGTCCCAGGAAAGATTGCTCGGCAATCATTTCTTGACACCGAGAATCAGTTTAACAAGAAGAAAGAGGAATGTGTTGAGAAAATCAACACACTTATGAAGTCACTACAATAAAGGAGACAAATGAGAGTTGATTGCAATATGAGTGAAAGTTGTTTTCTTGTGGTACAGTGTAAGGTATTCATGCTGGACATGTTAAATCCTCACATTCCATCATCAACATAGTTTTGTGTGCTTTTGTTATGGTGAAGTGTTGAGCAGTTTCTTTTTATCATGTCCTTAATAAGAGAAGTGTTCACAGTGATTTTATATGTTAAGATGGGCAGGCTGGGATATATATACTTGTTTAAGAATGCTTGTTTATGTACAAATGAATATTGTTCATGAAACTGAATAAACTCAAATTAAATGACTGCCATATATGTTATAGAAGTTATGAAAAGTATTATAGTTTTCTCTTGGCAGGGTTAAGTCACATATGTGTGCATATTAGTTATGTGAGTGTACTCCTTCCAAGTGAGGTTTTTTCACAAAACATGTCATTGAACATGAAAGTGTTCAATCTGAACAGCCAAGCAGGTTCATCCTGAACCAGCAGAACAACTACAGAAACAAAGAATGCTGACACAGGTATATGCAAGGTTTTAATATTTAATATGTAGGATTTTCATAATATTTACATTTATTATATTGCACTCAAAATTCCAATTAATCTATGTTACAATAATAACTTGCTCATGTAGCTGAAATTTCACAGAAATATGACATCCTTGTGCAAGTACTGAGATAATTTCTGAATGGCTTTTAAGTACATTATTTGCATGTTTCTTTCCATTTTTTTCGCCTGTCCCAGTCATGCAGTTTGCTGGATTACATAAAAAAATACAAGGATATTTCTGTATCAAAGTTTTACTAGAGTAAACATATCTTATTATCTTACAGAAGAAATTGATGTATAAGGTTCCACAGTTCATACAAAATGTACAAAATAGCAATGAGTAAGAAACAAGTTTTGTGCCTTTCTGGCACCTGTACATGTAAGTGAACACTGCATGTTCTTTTTTCCACAGAAATTGTACACTCTTAAATTAAGACAGGAAAAATCAATGAATAATGTATATCCAATTAATACACATTGAGAGACTTCATTAAGATATTGGGGAGAAAGAAAAAGATTTTCAATCAAAACCTCAACAGCATTTCCATCCCAGCAGTCTGCCAAGAAGCACACCAAGAATGGGGCACAACTTTTTCAAAGTTCATATATCTGGACTGATCTATGCTACTGTAAAATGCTGAAAGGAGACAGTTGTTTTTATCGTTTATTCATAACAGGAACAGTTTCGTTTTACCACTGCCATTGCACAGTTGCACTAAACACACTGTCCAAGTTATGCCATATCCCTTTAGGATGAAAACAGCAAACAAAAAGAATAAACAAATAAAACTAAGCAATTCCTATACAACATGCTTTTCTACAATTAACATGGCATTTACAAGTATGGCAATACATGATTTTACTACAGGGGATAAATCCAACAGCCATGATAATTACTGCAAGCTGGCTGCTGAAATTTGATCCTATTCTGAAACCATGTTCCATGGCATAATATTAATACACCTTTCTTACATGTTAGCAAATGTTAAAATTTTCTTCTAACAGTCTTTAAAATTCTTGTGATTTGTATATCCAACATTTAATTACAAATTGATCGAATGGTTTCTGATTTTTGCAGAATTAGAATCAGTGTGTATTAAAACATGGCACTTCCTTTTCTAAGGTGAAATGTAATGCTAAATACAAAACTGACTGGCTCTTGAAGAGTAAATGAGAGTAACTAAACTGTAGTCCTCCTTATCTGTTCTTGGGCTTGATAAACTGTAATGTTTCATGAAAATAAAGGTGAAGTAACTGTAAGAACATAAAATAATGTTTTTTAATTAATCAGGAAAGAACCATTCCAAAGCTGCTAATCAGTAGCACTATGAACAACACTGAATCTGTACTTATACATGGCACATGTCTCCAGTGTTCCAAACCTCCATTTTTTTATCTTTTAATAGTGACAACTGCTGTCGCAGATTAGCTACCTCATCTGTCACACAGTAATATCTGTAGCATCCAACTTCTGTAAGTAATTGAATTAACACCTGTATACAGTGTCAGTGTCACTTGTGAGATATGATGTTTCCACAGCAGTTTTATTGAGTTTTATGTTTGGCCCTTGCTCTCTTTTAGCTATTGAGTAAATACACAATACATATATTTTCACCTTTCAGTATCCCTCACCATCAGCAAGATCTCTTTTTGCACAGAAGAGATTTCCTTTTTCAAAACTTACTGTTCACCAGTGTTCTGTATTATTATTATTATTATTAGTCTTATGTTACAATCTTGAATGTTTTTTTAAAATTTGCTTCCCGTCACTTGTTTCCTACCTTACATGAAATTTGTAATTAATACATGTTTTACGCAGACTATCAAGGATGGTGAGATAGGTGGAACGTGTAGCAGCTGCTGGTAAGGTGTGAAATACATAACCTGATTTTAGTAAGCAAACCTGAAAGGAAGAAATCAGTTCTAAGACCTACCCATAGACGGAGGATAATAGTCAAATTGGTGATTCAGGTTAAGGTCCAATGGTTGCAGAAACTTTAAATGCTCTCAAACCCTGTTTTGAGTGCAACAAATATAATTTGCCTCTCTAATGTGAAGTGATTTAGCAAACCTATGTATAGTACTAATGGCCCTGCAAAAGGTAGGTAATTTCTTGAGGATTTTGGTCTTCTGGGATATTCCAATGTGCAGTGGGCAATTTAACATAACCTGATGTCTCAAGACACCATTGCACCATTGTCTTCAGGGGTGCCAGGTCGTAGGACCTACCAACCCTACCTCCCAGAAGACCAGGATCCTCAATATCATCACTGTGGAAACCTCAAATTGCACAGGTAATTTCTTGACTTGAGTGACTACTATAGTCTTTCATAGTACAAATGAGTGATCAAGCTCATTCATCCAACACCCAGCTAAATACAATACAATGGAACAGTCTGCCAGTCCTTGCCACAGTTAGGAGGGCAGTACTGTATGATATTCTAATTGAATCTGGTATTCACAACTAGTTAAGCTAACTAAAATGCATTTCAGTGATATTTATAATAAGGTCCATGTAGGTAAACATGTCTGATACATTTCCTATTGACAGTGGTCAGAAAGAAGTTATTTTCAACTTAGCTTTAAACATGCCATTAAGGCGATTCAAGAAAACCAGGAGGCACTGAAGCCAAACTGAAGAAATCAGCATCTGGTCTTTATATATGATACAAATTTACTGAATGAAAACATGAACTTCAAAGAAAACAAAGATGCTCTATTAGTTGCTAGTGAGGAGATTGGTCATAAAAGTAAACACAGAGATAACTATGTGTTCGTGTTCCATCAACATAATACAGCATCATGAAAACAAAGCGAACGAATCCAATGAAAATGGGGCAAATTTGAAACAAAACCAGTACTACTGTAATGATTATATTCACAAAGAGATAAGAGTAAGTTAAAATGCAGTAATACTTGCTAGTATTTAGCTCAGCATCTTTTTTCCTGGTCTGCTATCTAAGAACATGTATGCATTAAATGGAACCATAATTTTGCATGTTGTTTTGTATGAGTGTGAAACCTGGTCTTTCACATTAGGGGAGGAACACACAGTAAGGTTTGAGGGTGGTACAGAACAAGAAGCTGGGAAGAATATTTGGCCAAAAATTGATGAAAAACAGGAGCCTTGAGAAAACTGCATAATGAGGAGTTTTGAAATTTGTACTGCATCAATCGGAGGGTTAGATGTGTGGCACATGTCTTGCATGAGATAGATCTTAAGTGCATGCAATGTTGTGGAAAGAAAACTGAAGGAAAGATGCTGCCTAGGACATGTCAGTACAGATGGGAGGATATTATTATAAAGGATCTTAAATATATAGCAATGGAAGGTGGGGACTGGATCATCTGGCCGAGGGCAGGGACAAGTTATGGGCTCATGAACATTGTACTGAATATTTGATATTCCACAAAACAGAGGGAATTTCTTGACTAGCTAACTAACAGGGACTCCGCTTCAAGGAATTATTTACTTAGTTACATATTTTTAACCCTATCCCTTTATAATGATTTCCCACTTCAAAAGTTTATGTTGCTTGGTCCTTTCAGAAACACTGAAATTATGAAAGCCTGCAATATATGCTAAACCTAGAAGAATTTATTTATTTTTTTTAAATTCACACTTGAAATTAGAGTGAAAAATTCATTATTGAGGTCTTGAAGCATCCTCTCTTCTCTTCTGTTTAAAATTCTGGGTTGCCAGGTAATATGAGTTTTGTGCAACCTGGAAAGAAATGAATATAACGCAAAAAGCAAAAGACAGACAGACAACACCATTTGTTTGCGTGCACTTCATGTAAATAATAATACTGTGTGTACTTACTATGGACACTTTCATCCTGTTCAAAATGTACAATCGTATCATGGCGCTGCAAAGTCTATGACAGTGACAAACCCTTTGCTGATGGTTGTTCAATAGGTCATCATAGTGAGTCAAATGAAAATGAAAAAAAGCTATGAAATATTTAAAACTGAAGACTATCAAATTTTTAGTAAACATTAAACTGAAATACAATGTTTTCATATGAAAGGTTTACAGTATTAAATAACACCTCAAATTTTTAATCACTGCACAACCTTCCATCTGCTCAAATACCAGAAATAATGTTACGGTGCAGGATCTGTTAGTGTTACTGTTAGGTACATTGCATTAAGTCTTTCAAGTATGGCAAGTAGAAAGATAGGTTTTCTTCCTTGCATTGATTTCGTTCATGTCAAAGCTCTGTTCTAGTCACAACATGAATTATTTCACACTGTCATAATTCTATATTTTTTTCTCATAAAGGCAAAAAGAAGGGAAGGCTATAATACCTCACAAAAATCTGCACAGCCAAAAGGCCACACACAGAAAATGAACCACAGCTTGTGTACATCTCCAACACTGTCTTGTATTATGTTGCAAGTATGTTCATGAAAATTACCAGTATAAATGAAGAGGGAGTTACTGCAGAAATGTCAAACAGCCACAGTACATCATTTAACAATATGCCAAATGGTTAGTAACCACATCTACCTTATATAACAAAATTTAGGTGATCACACAAACTTTTTAATTCTGTATATTCCTTCACAGTTTTTTCATTATATTACCACCACCAAAATCAAACAAATCCATTCCCTATCTCCTCCTTCTTGTGTACCCCAAGTCCCAGCATATTAAATTTCACCCATTTCCATGTATCCAAATACTTTTTAGAACAGTCATTTTGTTTTAATACATAGCAGGGATTTCTGCCTACATTACATCTGTTAACTATCACTGACTCACCATAATTATGCAGAAACAATTTAGTGTAGATTTTTCTTGATATATTAAAAGTGATAAAATTACATATTGTATTATCTTTATAAATTCAGCGTAACTACTTCCCTCATCACTTCATTACACTCATACTTACAATTATAACAGTTAAATCTATGGAATATACAGCAGGCACCCACCCATCACATTCCCCAAGCACACATGAAGTCTCCTACCTACCACAAAGCTTGCCATAAGCTTTTGTGCAACATACGTCACAAAATTCAAAGGTGGAAACTCTATGTGTAAGTGAACACTGAAATTATTCAGTACAGTGGAGATGCTATTACACACTTCCTACATTATTCTAAGCTTTCTCAACAGTGTACATAATGGGATTTCCATTGCACATACCATAGATTTGTGGATCATGCAACAGACCAATAAATGAGACAATTTATTCAAATTCAGCAAGATGTCAACCATAAAAATGAAAATCTGCCATTTTATATGACAGTGGTACATGGGTGTCTTCAATGTTCATACAACTCTTGGAAATGTTAATGTAATGTTCAATCAGGAAGACAAATAGCAAAGTATCACTGAATGACTAGTTGCTGGTTTTCTGGTACCTTCATCACACTTTTCATTCTGATAACTCACATATACATATAATCCTTCAAAGTGTTATCCATGTATTGTTAGAAGAGGAAGAGAAATAGTCACATAACAACGAATGACTTATCTGTCAGTCTTGGGCAGTCTTGTACAGCACGTTCTATACTCTTCATACTGATAAAAGTGTTACATACATTTGAAATCTGTTTTGGATCATGATCTACACAGTGCATTCCTGCATCTCTTTGATTTTCAAAGTAAACTTTCAGAAATTATTTGAGCTTTTATAGGAATGGGAAACAACAATCTCCCTTCAAGAACTACTGATCATTTCTGCTGTGAAATGATGCAGCAAGTAGAACTTTACACAATGGCATTGTTCCTATGCAGTGTAGACATGCACATATACTCATATTGTATCCAATGGTTTGCTGAAAGCAAGTGATGACACTATCTACAATTTCCAAGGGGACCTGCATTGCTAGGGTATTAAATTGTCAAAATGAAAATTCTGACTTGACTACAAACATTCTTTCATTTAGATATAATGTAATACCAAATTTATATTATTTCTACACCTAACACAAGGTATTTCTTAACAAAGTTAACTTGGTGTTGGGTTGCCACTGCAGCACATATCAAGGAACAATATAACACCTGCATGAGTATATATCATAAATTAAGTTTGCTGGTAGGAACAATAATTCTGTGAATATATAGGATTATAAAACCACTATAAATTTCATGTTCACATCACAAGAGTGGAACTATTCAGATACAAATTTGAGACCTCAAAGCACAAATAAATGAGAAAGATGAATACATATCATTCATTCTGTTAATCACACTTTTTAACTGCAGTGGTTGTGCATCAAATGAGATGGAAAGATAATCATCAATGGATCAGCAAGTGGTCACAGCCTTATATGAAGGTAGTACCCAGATATTTACCTGGGAAAACTGAGGTAAACCATGAATAACAACAGCAAGGATAAGCTGAATCTTAACCAAACAATGACTTTTGTACATTCTTGAATGCAAGTATAGGACATAAACTGCAAAGGGGTCACAGGATTAATGGCATGGAGGCCTCCATAAAATCATATCTTTGTCATGATGAGAAAGGGCAAAGCATCGAATCCAATTTGTCTAGAAAGTCAAAAAAACAATGAGAGTATTTTTGGTACTCTTTCCAGATGGTGTTAAAAATGTGAAAACAAGCAGTGGAACAAAAGCCTGTCAAATAAGAACTTCTTATTGAAGCACTGTTCATTTAATGGCAGTCATACATCTGCTATGTAGCACTGTTGGACACAACAATTAGTGAATGATAAAGTGGAAAGAATGCATGACACAGTCATGGCATGTACCTGCAGTCACTGAGGAAAACTGTAGGAATTGTCAGGACAGCTGGCCTTCAGGCTAAGATTTGAAATTATGGCCTCCCACATCCATGGATTTCTAACCATACAACTGAAATTTTCATTTACAAGTTGGATACTCAAAATATATTCCTGGAGTGAGTGTGTCCACAGATTTACACTTAATCCACCAACATAAAATTTATGTTCTTATTTTGTGACATTAAAATTCAGGTGTGCCATGAAGTCATGTCATGGCTCCAGGGAGCATTGGTGTGGGAACAAAGCTGGAACAAGCGTGTGATGGAAATTAGATCACAACACAGTTCTGACATATTATTTGCAGGCCACTCTAATGTAAATTTTCTCAGCTCATAAATCACCAGTAACTGCCTCCCCTGTCTTTTATTCACTGTGTAATGTGTGAATGAGGTAATGATGAATGTACAACAAAAAAATGAAACCTAACCATTGGACATATGCTCACAGAAAGAAAAAGAAAAGACACACTTGCATTCAAGACAAAAGCTAACATCCTCTCCGTGCACATTTAACACTTAATGTTAAGAAAGGATGAATATATAGATGTAAGCATGACAGAGAAGTGAACTTTATACCCATTAACCATAAAAAAGCGGGATATCTCTGAGAACCAGGAACAAGGAATTTAACTTGGCAACTGCCTGGGGAAACTATGCAAAACCCCACTCAGTACTGAATTGAGCCTATTAAATAAACTACATAGTAGGCATCTCAATATTGTGCTAAGCTCAACATCAATATGAAACTTTACTGTAAGACAATACTTTCAGCTTCTTTTTTGAACTTTTCTATATTGGAAACTGACTGAATCATATTAACTATCACACTGTTCCAAACAAATCTGAACAATAAATCAGCTTATGATAAAAATAAAACATTTCCAAATGTACTTAAAAACTTTAATAATCATAACGAAGAATAATGTAAAATATAAATTTTGTACAGATACATAAATAAACACAAGAACAAAAAGTACAAGTAGAAATATCGGTCATTAAGTTCACAATTCAACATACTGTATATAAATGTGGGAAATCTAATTTTTTTACACTTTCTACAGCATATATACATTCTTTAACACTTGCACAAATAGGTACGTCACGCACAAAGACCAATTGTAGGGATAAAATTTGTCCTGGCCACACTGAAATGGGTATTTCCTTCATCAATTTGAAGCTTCAGCTTACACACATTCCATAATTCAAATAACTATGCTGTGCATCTGGGCAGATTTGTTCCATTATTCAAATGGTTTTCAGAGAATATTTTTATGATCTGATTAAATTGTTATTAAAATGATGTTCTTGGTTTGACGTGACATATTTTATCTACAAAAAAAAACTTTTATTTCTGTGGTCCTACTGTTTTTATCAGCAGATGCATACTAAGTGACTGACTTAACCTATAGAATTGCCTATGCCACTTGAATTCATAAGAAATGCTGTCACAATATGAGTTTTTGTGTATTCAAATATCCACAAATTCTTTTAAGTACGTCACATGACTCCACTTATTTACATATATTCCTATATACTAAATTCCAGTAAAAGAAAATATTTTGGATATGATTTACTATTGTTCAGCTCTACATATTAACTATCACAAGTAATTCATACACTGAAATGTAAACACGACTGGCAAAGGAAATGTAACCGGACTATGAATATCACAGCCTTCTTGCATGTGATGCTGTGCAGTCTGGTAAAAACTAACTTACACCTGCAACACAGTATGTTCCTCCAAATTGTCAGTAAATTTCTAACAGACTATGTAGCATCACATTCCAAAAAATGGTAATCTTTATAGTCCGTTGAAACCTCAGATCTCACATAACTGGAATGACTTCCGTCTGCCATAGTCCCCACTCACAATGAAATTCAAAGTACATGTGCTCTCAAAAACTTCGAAATATAATGGGGGGGGGGGGGGAGTGGGAAAAAGGGGGTTAAAAAACAACCCTTAGCCAATATTTTTTTCCACAAGTGAATGTACTTCCTTTTTCCAGGTAAAAACCCCCAAAATTAAAAAAATTGAAAA
>Ga0136643_10010152_pt1 | contig 13888 bp, 6 predicted proteins | sample TergutLab28metaG_FD_96883 | JGI IMG/M metagenome (GOLD analysis project Ga0136643, IMG submission 96883) | Labiotermes labralis P1 segment gut microbial communities from Petit-Saut dam, French Guiana - Lab288 P1 (version 3) (version 3) | ecosystem: Host-associated > Arthropoda: Insects >...
ATATATATATATTCTATGAATAACATGTAACCCTGCACACTGAAGAAGGAAACGTGTTACTTTGAAACATGTTACTGCCTGTTAAATAAACGGCTTCGCATTTCACAAGAAAGAAAATACATTGTCCCTCTTACTTGTACGTCAAATGTCAAAATTCAATTATCTGTCAGAAATACTAATCACACTTACACTACACACAGCGTGTTTCCCTTTTGATGTAAACCGCAACACGTTTCAGCTCAGGGCCCAGAGGAAGTCATCACTAGGTGGGTAACATATCCTATAGCTCACATCAAACGACAAATATCGTCCGCATATCTACAGTAATTGATTTTCCTAGAAATTTAGAATTACTTATTTTGATTGTTTCGCCCGTTTAAATCCGAAAATTTATTATGTCATGAAATTAATTTGTGTAGTTATAAAGCGAAACCAAGTAGAATTCCTAATACTTTTATACGGTAACTAATTGGTTTATATATGCAGCAGGCATTTAGGAGTAACATTCTGGAGATCAAAGAACATAATGTTTATAGTTACATCAAAGGTGTGCTTTGTGTATTGAATGCATTCTACTTCCTTTGAAGGAATTAAAAACAAGGAAAGAAACACAGCATATGTATTCTGCAAAAATTCAAGGATGGTTTTCTTTAACTTAAGTAGTGAATATTTTTAATGTCAAACGAAATAATTTCCATAAGTACAGGGGAAGAAAACAAGAATAATTAAATAGTTAACAACAATAACACGTTATGCCAATCTTCTTGCGAGTGCCTCCGATTTACAGGCACACCGCTATGGTCTCTAAATTCTTACAGTGGACACCTTGACTACGTTCCCTGGAGTATAACGCCGTTTAGTTTGGTAGTGGTGCTTAAGCGTTTAGAGGGAACTTTCTGGCTCCATGTTCATGACAGAGAGACAGCGAGACAGTAGGTTCCTCCGAAATATGACACCTGCCTATTTGACTGCATAACATTACTTTCAAAAGAGCTTTGATCTCTGTAAATATTACTCAATTCTCAGTAATCAGGGAGAGTGTCGTGTGGGTTAACCTGAAGTATTCCATATACAAGCTATGAAGAAGTATCGGGAAGCCGTATAGGTTTGATCATTCTTAAGGTCAGCACGAGTTGGAGAAGAGAGACTAGAATTACCCCATGACAGAACAACCTGTGGAGAAAATGCCCTCGGTGGGCGTTGAGCTGAAAAATTGGCGGGCTTCGGAATTGATCCGAAGGTTTTACATGAGAAAATATCTCTTGCCCTTACGGGAATTGGACCAATATTCTTAGGACGTCCGGCCAGTAACCTTGCCCTTACACAGACTACTATTTCCTGTCAAGGACACGAATATAAATACAAAAACTCACCTGAATTTCTGTGCGCTCGAAACTACATTCCAAACGTCCACACCACGACGATCAAATAGATATTTTTACTTAACCTTTTGGCGCCGGAATCATTTTTTAAATTTTAGCACATCCGGTATATAAAATGTGAATAATACAGGAACCAAATATGTTAGAATTATGAAACAAACTGCATTTTGAAGAGATAAAAAAGGAAAGTATACACCATGTTTAAAATATTCTTTACTTATATTTGTTGAATAAATATATAAAATGCAAATTTGGAGGTTAGCGGTGCGGTACGTCAACTATAGTTGACGTTAGGTGTCTAAAGATTAAATAACTTGTCAAGTCCAAAGCCTCTCTCCAGGTGCACTTACATTCTGGCTACCAATTCCGACAAACGCGAAGCTTGACACTGCATGACGTAGAAACTCGGAGTGAAACTGAGGGACAAGACGAAGTAAAACGTTTTTAATAAGGGGAAAGGAAATGGAAACCGCAATTTGCACGAAATACGAAGTAAAAAAATGAATGTAGAAGAGAAAGTTCTTTATGAAATTAATACACTTTGTTTTGGGGGGGGAGGGGGGTTTCGAGACGAGGAGGGAATTGCAAAATAACAACTGCAGCTCTTTATATAATTTATATAATCATGTCAGTACGGAACGTGCTAACCTGTCACAGGACAGGGTAACTGCTGATTTAATTTACGTGCATATACACTTTTATTGTGGAGTTTCTGAACTCTAGCAGCATTAAGAGAAATAATGTTAGAGAATACAATGATATAAATTGCTTCCTTTGCTTTCACCTGTTTCAGAACCGGACAAATTAATGGCTGTTTTTAAAACGGCAGTAAACTTTGAATATGTGTGTGTTTTGTAATGTGTGGGTGTGTTTTGAAAATTATATGGGTGTTTTAGTAATATGAGTACTTGTATTTACTATGTTTTGTTTTGTTTGTACCGTGTTTTTTGTGTTGTTACATTTATGTATATTCGTTCTTATTTGTTACTTGTGTAAGGACTACTGCCACCGAGTGAAAACTCAATTGCAGTAAATAATAATAATAATACTATTTTACATAAAATACAGGGCATTATTTTGACTGGCTGAGGGACCATCACCTTCTCGAGTTCTTGCAGGTTCCGTGGGGTCAATTTTTTTGCACTTTCGTTTAAGATATCCTTAACCTTTTGGAGCCGGAATTATTTTTTTAATTTTAGCACACCCTGTATATAAAATGTGAATAATACAGGAACCAAATATGTTAGAATTGTGAAACAAACTCCACTTTGAAGAGAAAAAAACGGAGAGTATATACCATGTTTAAAATATTAGGTACATATATTTGTTGAATAAATATACAAAATGCAACTTTAGAGGTTAGCGGTGCGGTGCGACCACTATAGTTGACATTAGGCGTCTAAAGGTTAACACGTTGTCACTGCAAAAGAATATCTAATGCTGCAAAACCAAGCGGGTTCCTAGCGTCACTACGCAACGTCATAAAGTGTCCGTCAGCATAATTCTTTAAATAATGAGAACATACAGAAAAGGTTCAAGTGAAAGAATAGATCTTGGTCTCAGGCGCTGACCAGTTTCTATTCCAAAACGACGAAGCTTTTTGGTTAATATAATTACATACAGGGGAGCTGATAATTCCTTAACCCGAATTGAAAATTCTTACGCGAAAATTAAACCTATAAGTCGTCTTTCATCCCTCTAAAGATTCCTGAGATTCTACAAGAAGCATATATTATTTGATGTGAGCAGTAGATTAGTTTCAAACGAAACTATTGATTCCGTCCTACGACATCGGGAAGTAGGTCGGGCTTAGGACTTATCAGCACCCCTGTATATTTGTTCTTTATGTCAATATGAGATTATTGATTAAGATCACACCAACAAATAAACACTTGTCCAAATCAAAATTTATGTAGAAATTCCTGCAGTGGTTCATCTAAGCGTAAGGAAAACTCGAGGGACAGACAGAAGGAAGGAACGGGAGAGAGACGCGTCATTCCCAGTTTGTAAACTACGCTCGAAGGGAACAAAAGTCTTTTTCATGTCGTGGATTTTCACTACTGTATTCAGGTACTAAACTTCAAGAATTCGTGACTGCAGATTTCTTACCGTGACGTACTGCCTTGTAAGATCGTACGATAGTGAACCAGTTTGGCGCAACCAGACGCCTCGTGACACTGACCTGTATGATCCTGTGATCGCGAATTAGCTTCCTGACGCAGTTGAAGAAGAATGTAAAACACATGCCGGACAGAATGAGGCAAAATATCACCAGGATGATGATGATGTGCTCCTCCTTCAGCGTGTCTGCCAGGGTTCCAGTCTTCGGCTGCAAAAGGAGACAATGAAAACCCGTAAACATCTTTTTGCACATTAAAGGTAAAGGTAAAGGTTTCCCGTTACAGGTCCGGTGTGGCCCAGAGGGCGGGTAGAGTTATAGCTCTACTCTTCCATGACCGCGGCACTGGAAGGAGGTGAGTGGTCAGTAACACGCCCCGGCCGCACTTTACCCCCGGGAAAGACCCAGTACCCATTTTACAGGAGTCTGGGTGGGCCCAAGGGCTGGTCTTGACGGACGGAAAATCTCGTCTTCACCGGGATTCGATCCCGGACCGTCCAGCCTGTAGTCACTATACCGACTGAGCTACCTGTCTCTTTGTACAGTACTGAAACTAATTAAGCGAGAGACTGATTTGTGCCTTATAGTAAAATCTCTTGCTGCTGCTAGCCGTGAACATGTGCGTACCAAGTTTTCTAACAAATCATAATTTTCAGAAAATGAAGTTTAATTTATCATCTTTACACAAAATTTACCATTCATAATGTACGAGTGAAATCCGCTTTCGCCAATTATATAATTCAGTTAAATGGCTAAGTGATATTCTTTATTGACCGTCGTTATACCACAATGTGGTGCAATGTTATTATTTTGCAACTATCAGCTGAGCGACATGTTTCGACCCTACAGAGTCATCATCAGGCTATATAAAATAATGGTAATTAGACAAGGTACATGCGATTATATTACCTACGGTATCCCGTGGTTTACAGTTATGGCGGTCAATAAAGATTATTATTATTATTATTATACGTACACACAACGGGATGGAAAACACCCAATTTAAATGGCTAAGGGTCACACGTCTTCAAAAAAATATTGTCGGGCAGGCAATTTCGTCAGGGTGTGAAATGTTCACACGCTGACGCGGCTGTCTGCCCGACAATATATTGTTGAATTCTATCACCGCGAAACCTTAAAGAATATCTTGTCTGGTAATTTTCAGCTGTCAATCCCATATCGGACGGATATTTTTCTACTTTTCTCCAATCTCTTGTGTTTTAGTTAGAATAGAATATAAAAAACAGGTTACCAGAATTCTGCATACTAATTAATATTTCCACTTGTTTCTACTGGGGGACAGCGGTAGCACAGTGGCTTAGGTGCTGTGCTACAAATCGGAAGGTCATTGGTTCGATACCAACTGGTGTGATTGGAATTTTTTCATTGACATAAAATTCCTTCCGATCGCACTACGGCCCTGGGGTCGATTCAGCCTCTAACAGAAATGAATACCAGGAGTATTTCCTGGAGGTAAAGGCGGCCGGTGTGTAAGGCTAACAACCTACTACCATCCTGTGCCGTTGTCACGAAGTCTGAGAACCTCAATTTCCTGGAACCCTCTGGGTCTGTCCAGGCCTGTAACGGGAATGATTTACCTTTATTTGCTTCTATTGCTTACGAATGGCACTGACGAGAGATCTTCCTTAAGAAGTGGCCACGAAAATTTGGAAGTGTAACATTTTGTCAGATCCATTTACTCAACTTACTTACTCCATAGATCCTCTAAATTTAAAGTTTACCGTAACCAAAAACCTGAAACCTAGACAAGGAAGTCTGTATCGTGACTACGCGTCAGAGGACTGAGGAAACGCAGTCCGCGTCCCCGGTTCATCAGAATTTCTTTTCTTTTTCGATGCCTTCAGAGCGAAATCTGGGCTCCACAAATTCTCCTATTCAGTGAATGTCGTTTCTGTTTCCGAGGGTTGAGTTTGATGAAGCGTCAAGCTAAATATTCTTGATCATCAAGTGCAGTGGTTAGGAATGATTGCAGCCAAACCTCCGTTACCACATGGCCTAAACTCCACGAAATTGACTCTCATCATGAATAAATCCAGTAGCTATAATAACTCCTTAACACTTTTCCCTGACAGAGATAAAGTGAATTATATTACACCTGTCAGAATCTGAATTTGCATTAAAGAGCTGAAGATATATTTATTTAGAGAGAGGGTTGCCTGATGGTTTTGAAAGACTCGGTGGACACCCTTGAAAATCTCTTTTGGAAAAAAATGTTTATAGGTAATGCACATTCGCATGGATATTATTTAACGAATTCTTTTCCTGGTCAGAAGGTTCAAATACCGGAACCGGGAACCCGGCAACAACGTTGCCGGGTTCCCGGACAGACAAATCGATGAAACTCAGAAAACTTGGAGAGAACACTTCTGAATACTTTTTCTGCTATGATATTGGTAGTGTTCATGTAGTTTACTGACATTTCCAAGGAATCTAGTATCTCCATCTTCAGGGAATAATTACGAGACAGACATAAGCATAGGTCCTAACTTCTATCCTGTTCATAAAGTTAACAGTACCTCCGAAACTTTGATAACTTTTTTGGTGTTCGTGGGACCGTGCTTCGCAATTCTATGTCAATAAATATCCAAAAAGATGCAAATATATACAGTATATTTTATCTGTAAACTGCTCTACATGTTTCGTGTCTTTTCTCCACTCATCATCAGGAGCACTAATAACTGTGTATGCAGTGTCTGGTACTAGTCAACCGTTGTTGCTACCTGTCGCTATCGTGGAGAATACCGACAGGTAGCAACAACAGTTGACTGGTACCAGATGCTGTAGATACAGTTATTTGTGTTCGTGATGATGGGTGGAGAGACCACCCGAAATATGTAGAGCAGTTTACAGATAAATAAACTGTATATAGTTGTATATTGTTGGACATTTATTGACATTTGACATCCTTCTAACGGACCACGAATACGAATCCGATAGTAACTTTCGGGGCCTTTAAATTCTCAAATGCCACCAGAAAAAGCAGAAGGAAAGCTGTAGTCATAATCTTTACAACTTTTGACCGGCTGCACAGAGAACTTGTAACCTGCCATTTTGTGGCCGAATATAAATAACATAATTCAAACATTTTTACCAGCCCTGTAGTACCTTTATCGACCTCGCTTTTTGGCTGTTTTGTGTTCTGTTATTGACAGACTTTTGCATTCCTGTGTACCGTGTAGTGGGATCAGTGCTGTCTTGTTGGTCGGCACGTGAAATAATAATATTCCAGATTACACGACCAATTAATTCACGTAAAAGAATAATTCAACAATGTATTTTAGTGATAATAATAATAATAACAATAATACATCACTATTATTTTTATTATTATTATTTTAATCATCATTAGCCTATTCATTTCAGTTATGGTTTTAATTATTTAGCTAATTTGTGTTTCACTTTATGCAGGCAATATTATAGATATATTAGGTAACCGAATTACGACATTGAAACATATTTGAAGGTAGTCGCACTTTCCATTTTAATGATTTAAACATTTTTTAAAATTTAAACCACACTTCTAATTTTTCTTTATTTTCTGTTGTGTTGTTTCTGTGTCTTTATGTGTACAATATGTGCTGTATATATTTTATGCTAGTTTTGTGATTGGTCATTGCCATCCTTAAGGTAGCACTTTAAAAAATAGGGAAGGAATTTGAAAAACAACAAATAAACATATACATTTAGAACGTCCTATGTACGTGGAATGCAATTTGCATTGTACTCCGTTTATCTGTCACTTAATGCTCGCCGGGTTTGACACACCTGGCATACAACTTGGTGTGAAGAAAGAACTTGTTCCAGAAACTAAGGCAAACACGTTAGCATGAAATGTAGCCCTTCCACGTGTCTTACCAGCTTGCAACTGCCTGCTGCATAACTTCTTGCGGTCGAGGTAAACAGCGTCTCTGACAGTTATATGGTTTCACCGCACAGTGCAAATGACAAAATATCATCTCTACTTAAGTCCTTGATTTGTCCAACTAATGCACATAAATTATTATAAAATTGTTAAAACATTTAAAATCATAATATTTGCTCCAACATGTTTCGGTTTACATAAACCATCATCAGGGAGCTCTCAGCCTGTGCTTCGCTAAAGTTATAATGTTGTGAAGTGAGAGAGAAAACCAACAAGATACAACAGTTAGATGTTTATTACCAACACTTCTCAACATGTTTCGGGCATCATTATGCCCATCCTCAGGAGAACAAGACGTGTGTTACTGCACGTGGTGTGCTGCGCTGGTTCTGCTGGGTGTGGTTGGTAGCGGTTGTGGGGCGCTGCGTTGTAGGGTTCTCGCACCCCACAACGCAGCGCCCCACAACCGCTACCAACCACATCCAGCAGAACCAGCGCAACACACCACGTGCAGTAACACACGTCTTGTTCTCCTGAGGATGGGCATAATGATGCCCGAAACATGTTGAGAAAGTATTGATAATAAATATCTAACTGTTGCATCTTGTTGGTTTTCTCTCTTACTTCACAATTTGCTCACGATGCACGGTCGCAGAAACCTAAAGTTATAATGTTGATATCGGTTACATATCGTTATTTGAAGTTATGGTTACTGTGGCTGCATATGCAACCACAGTACCCATAACTTGACATAAAGATACATAACCGAAGTCAACATAGTAACTAGCGAAGCACGGGCTGAGAGCTCCCTGATGATGGTTTATGTAAACCGAAACATGCTGGAGCAACTATCATAATTTTAAATGATTTTAAATGTTTAAAAATTTTATAATAATTTGCGCATATTAGTTGGACAAATAAAGGACTTAACAGTATCAAAATGCACGGTCAACTGTGGAAATTATCACTACTGCTTACCTAAAGGCAATTCTAACATTCCAAACTCTACATTAGCTGAAAGTTAATCGGAAAGACAAGTTATCAAGAAACTCAACTGGGATCGTTCTCACAATCTGTTGTTAACATCTCTTCGCAGAAGCTGCCGTTCCAAAGACAGTCTGCAGAAACTCCCAACTTCAGCGTCCGACACAAGACTTAATGCTTCAACATGAGCCCCAGCGCCAACCAAGAAGTTGTGGGAAGAAGTTATGGTGTTCACTTTTCTTCCACTACCTCCGTCAGAAACAAAGTGGTTAGCCAACCAATTTCCTAACCAACTAATTAAACCTATGGTATCAACTGTTTCATAAGTGTTGATACCAGAGCCATCTACGGAAAACGCTTCTAAATCACCTAGAACTCCCATCCGCACAACCGACAAAAGAAAGTTTTATTTTAATATTATACTCCCTTTTCCCTTTCAGTGGGGCATGTGGCCATTTTTTAATAGATTTCCCCACAAACTGTTAGATTCTATATTAAGGAACACATAGCTTTCTAACTATGCTCCATGACACTGCATGTAGATGCAATCAGCATGGCGTGGACACTGCTGACTCACCAAGGAAATATCAGTCATCTTTACACCTCGTCCAAAAACACTTAATATTTTGGGATTCCATTCATAGCTTCATCTTCACACCTCGTCCAAAAAACATTTAATCTTTTGGGATTCCATTCATAGCTTCATCTTTAAACCTCGTCCAAAAAACATTTAATATTTTGGGATTCCATTCATAGCTTCATCTTCACACCTCGTCCAAAAAACATTTAATCTTTTGGGATTCCATTCATAGCTTCATCTTTAAACCTCGTCCAAAAAAACATTTAATATTTTGGGATTCCATTCATAACTCCATCTTTACACCTCGTCCAAAAAAATATTTAATCTTTTGGGTTCCCATTCATCTTTACACCTCGTCCAAAAAACATTTAATCTTTTGGGATTCCATTCATAGCTTCATCTTTAAACCTCGTCCAAAAAACATTTAATATTTTGGGATTCCATTTGCTGGTCATCTTCACACACACAACGGGGATGACACACTTTATAGATTCTTAACCCATATTCAACCCTTAATAAGAGTGACCAAGTAATGCCTAGACGCTATAGTTGCTGCTTGTCAATTCTTCCAAAGGTCAAGAAGTTTCAACCCAAAAAAAGAGGCTTCAATTTCTACACTCGTAGAGAACAATACAAAATTACATTCATATATATATATATGGTTATTCGAAATGATTGTCGGGGTTTTAACAACTTGTCATACACAATACACTTGAGATAGCAGTATATGTTTTCTTTTATTTAATAGAAGAACACTCCAAGTTTTTGTTACATACCTTACAGGTGCTCTAGGTGTGCACCCTTTGTGATTCTACAAATATCAACACGATAATCGAGTTCGTTCCAAACTTACAAGTTGTTAAAACCCTGTCAATCATTTCGAATAACCCTGTATATATAATAATACATTAATATTTTAAATATAAAAAGTGGAGAAAAAAGAATTCAGAGAGAGTGAATCAATTATGCAAAAATCGTACCTTGATGTGACCTACAATTATTTCCATCATCACATTACATACCGAGAGTATAACTACTTCATATCTAATTTACTCCAGATTACAATTCTCGGTCTATTCTTTTAATAACTAGTAAATTAGCCCAAAATGTGCAGGTGATTAAATTTAGCCCTGATGGAGATTTTGCGGCGTTGCCCTGATACAGCTCACAGACTGCTATCTATTCCAAGCTGCTTTCTACAAGCAAAATTGAGGGATGCTATTTTCGGCTGCTGTCATTCGTCGTCATATTCAGAGTATCGAAATGTATCCTGCCTGGTTTTGTCGCATAAGTAATTCAATAGCACGCAGATCCATTACGTCAACACGCGGATCAGTAGATTGCCAGATAAAGCAGCTGCAGCAGATAACGACACGAAGCTAGAATTCTGTATTCCCCACAACGTCACACAGAATGTCGGCCTTTTGTTAACATGATTGAAATGCGCTCGGGATATCCTGTGTTCTTTTACGTCACAAGTATCAGCTTTCCTTGCTGGCAATTCAGATATGGCCTCTCGATTTTCCATCCCGCTATCTTGTTGTAAGGTAGCCATAAGAAATTATTTTGGAATATACAGGGGTGCTGATAAGTCCATAGCCCGACCAGGAAGGAAACAAGCTAATATTTCTGTCAGAATGGCGTGAATTTCCTTCGGTGCCTTGACTTAGCAGGAAAAAAGAACTTGATGACAGCTCGCGTCTCGATTTTATTGAAATCACACGCGTCCCTGATATGCTTCCGAGCTTGTTTCCTTCCTGATCTGGCTAAGGACTTATCAGCACCCCGGTATTCTAGTCCTAATTAACTAAACTGAATCTTCGCAGTTCTTTTGCATAAAAGTCTGTAAACTAAGTATGATGTATAGTCTAAAGCCTTTACTGTGGTTTCTGGATTTACGTCTCATTTGCTGTTTGATATATGGACATAATCTAATAACCAGTCCAGGTGGAGTAGAAGGCAGTATATGAACGATAAATTCGGTTATCACGTATGTCTCATGGGGTTTGGTGCGTACATATTTCGCTATGCTCAGATAGAGAAATAGAATTATTTTATCGCTCTGATATTTGCACTTAAATTCTTGCAGGCACTGCTAATGAAACAAGTGATGTTATGCAGTAGATTCGTAAGCAGTTGGACGTCTAACCTTCACAGGAATGAATATGACTGAAAGAAGGAGAATAACCTGCAGTTTGTGACGAAATACAGACAATATTTTGTTAATGAGAGCAGTTCGTATTGACAGTTGGTAGACATGCGTATAACATTATAATACACAAGTGCGTACGGTGGTGGTGATGATGATGATTATGATGATGACGACGAGTGTGATGACAATGATGACAACAGCCACATTAAGACCAACCGATCACTCACATTGTAGTACAACATGGAGGCACGCCAGAACGCAAGTCTGATCCACATAGACATAGCACCAAGTAACAGTATTCCAGAAACAACGCTGGTCTTGGCCTACGGTTTTGTAGCAAATCACCGTCTGTACCTTCAGCACATCTACTCAATATTTGAGTTTTATAGCAAATAACACCCAGGCAGTCTCTTTTTTCACGTTCCTGGTACTGCCAGTTATATCGTATAGAAAGCTTGCATTCGAAAGATTGTCCTGTGACAGTTGCAGTTTTCATTCACACGGTAACGGTGGGTGTCTTGGTCAGTGAGTGATCACATCTGCAGTACCATGCACACAACCTCCCACTCACGATGCGCCTAGGGCTGTACGGATAAAATATAAAATTCGTTCTGAAACTTGAATATGTTTAACAACCCTGGTCTAGAAAAAGTGGAAGAAACTGAGACATAGCCCCGAGTATCAAAATATGCTATTTGTACAAATTCCTGTACCCGTCAACTCCTACCATACTTGTGGTGGTGGTGGTGGTGGTGGTAGTAGTAGTTGTTGTAGTAGTACAGCATTAGTATTAGTGTTAATAGTAGTGATGGTGGTGGTAGTAATAGTAGTAGTATAGAAATAGTAATAGTATTGGTGTTAGTAGTAGTGGGGGTGGTGGTACAAGTAGTAGTAGTAGTAGTATTAGAGGTGGTAGTAGTGAAAGTAGTGGTGTTGGTAGTAATAGTAGTATTAATTATGGTGGTAGTAATAGTAGTAGTGGTGGTGATAGTAGCGATAGTGGTGGTGTTGGTGGTGGTGGTAGTAGTAGTAGTAGCAGTAGTAGTAGTAGTGGTAATGATGGTGGTGGTATTAGTAGTAGTGGTGATATTAGCGATGGTGGTGTTGGTGGTAGTAGCATTAGTAGTAGCTATAGTAGTAGTAGCAGTCGTAGTAGTAGCTATAGTGGAGGTGGTGGTGGTGGTGGTGGTGGTGGTAGTAGTAGTAGTAGTAGTAGTAAAGAAAAGTGTGTGGTTCCATTATGGACCCTAACAAGTCTTGTCAGTCTCATGTTTTCTAGAGTCTTGTGTATCAACAATACAAGACGCACAGTTCTGTATCTTCTGCCTGCCAGCGCCGGACATGACACACAATACTGTCGTCTCTTCAATCCGCACGCAGTCGCCAATTCTGCTGCTGTGTGGGGCCGAACTAAACATGTGAGCACCAAGTGTTGTGTGGCCTGCTAATTGTCATACGCTAAATACTGTCTGCATGTATTGTGTTACTTGTGCAGCCCAGCCCAGCCCACACACTTCTGCACCAAATCATGCTACATATGTTGATACCAAGGTGCAATGTCTAAGGTTTTATCAATAGACAAGTCGGTTATTTATGTTCTCTATTTCCTAAACCTTAGCGGTAGAACAGTGGTTAAGGAGCTGTGCTACAAATCGAGAAGGTCGCTGGTTCGATCCCAGATGGTGTCATTGGAATTTTTTCATTGACATAAAATCCTTCCGATCGCACTATGGTCCTGGGGTCGACTCAGCCTCTAACAGAAATGAGTACCAGGAGCATTTCCTGGGGGTAAAGGCGGCCGGTGATTAAGGCTGACAACCTTACCACCATCCTGTGCCGTTGTCACGAAATCTGGGAACCTTAATTTCCTGGAAGCCTCCAGGCCTGTAACAGGACTGCTTTACCTTTTGTGTATCCTAACCGTTAGCGCTATGTCACTCTTTCCCTCACAGACCGAGTTTGCAACCCTGTCATCATCACGTTTCATAATTAAACGCCCAAGGATAAGAACTTTCTAGATTCTAATGTAATGCGTCATTCTACAATTCTCCGTTCTTTACATTTTCGGTCTCCCTTTCTTCACCTTTCTTCTTTACATCATTCTTCTCCCTTTACGAAAATGCTGTCTTAGCCTTCCTTAATTTCCTTACTTTTTTTAATCTTTGAGTTTCAAAGACAAAAACCAAGTGAAAAGTTTGTTTTAGATACGATTCCTAAAGCACGGGGCAAACTAAAGTAGACCAGAAGACTCCTCTTGCATTACTAAAATATCTGCCGTCAAAAGCAACATATTTGTTCGGAATTAGCACAGGAATCTACCCACATTTCCTTGGTCAATATTACTAGTTTTTGTTATCACGATGCGTCTACATCAATTCCCAGGCAAGTAAGGATTGAAAATTACGTAATAGTAAAGCAATCAATCTGTAAAATAAATTAATATAATATTCTTAAAAAGTTACATATTTCGGCTTACGAGACAGACATCATCATCAGGCTTCACTTTTCAGAAATATAATATACAGGTTGTTTCAGGAGGAATAGTAAATATTTTAGGAGTTGTTAGTATGGATTATTCCGAGTAAATAAGTTCATATAAACTTGTGTCCAATTTTCAATGGGTGTGATTATACAGCTGTTTGAAGTTGGCGCGTACAGATGCGATTTTACTCTGTGAGGATGGATGAAAAGCGAAGTCTACAAAGAAAAAGTAAACACAAGAGACGAATTGGTCGCTCGCATTATGAATAGTGCTGCCCTCATAAAGCAAGAACTGCAAGATGACATC
>Ga0136643_10010153_pt1 | contig 13888 bp, 10 predicted proteins | sample TergutLab28metaG_FD_96883 | JGI IMG/M metagenome (GOLD analysis project Ga0136643, IMG submission 96883) | Labiotermes labralis P1 segment gut microbial communities from Petit-Saut dam, French Guiana - Lab288 P1 (version 3) (version 3) | ecosystem: Host-associated > Arthropoda: Insects >...
CCCATGACCCGGTGGTCGTCGAGGCGGCCGACTCCACGGTCGACATGCTGGACCAGGAGGGGGGAGACGGGCGTTGACCCGCGCCGGCGGTCGCCCCTCGTTCGCATCCCCCTGGCGGCGATGCGGGGGAGGAGGGGCGACCACCAAGTGTCTCCGAGCCGTCTGCCGGAGGCCGCGGTTCCGGTGTCCCGGTGCCGCTCCCGCGGGAAGGAGACCCCGTCGGCCGGCCCGGGCCCCGAGTGGCTCCCGCGCCGCGGATGACCGGCGTCCCCGCGGGCGCCGACTCCCCGCGAACCGCCAACGCGCCCTTGCTGCCCGCCTGTTGACCGTCAGGTGTGACGAAATCGGGACAACCCCGAGGGGCGGGCCCGCATCTGCCTTCGTGACCGCACCACTCACAGGGGAGTCACAGGTGACAGAGCAGGGGGAAGACCACCGCTCCGGGAAACAGGACGGAGCGAGGGCACGCACGCTCAGGCGGGCACTGTGGGGCGCCGGCATCGCCGTCGCGGCCACCGCCGCCATGATCGCCGTCACGCTGCCGAGGGGAGCCTCGGCGCACGGCGGCAGCACCACCGCGGACGCCACGGCCTCGGCCGCCCGGCCGGGACAGGACGGCACGGGCACCACCGCCGTGACCGAGAACGCCGCGCCGCAAGGACCGCAGACCGGGATCGGGCCTCTGACCAAGGCCGAGGTCGACCGGGCCAGGGCCCTCGCACTGCGGCACGCGCCGCGCGGCCTTCGCACCGCCGACGGCACGCAGGGCGCGGAGTACCTCGACACCGACCTGGTGGACGCGCCGGACGCCACGGCCGGCACGCCGCGCCGCGTCGAGGTGCTGTCCTACGACTACGGGCACGACCGGCTGGTGAAGCAGACCGTCAACCTCGCCACCGGGACCGTGGAGCGCACCGACACGGCGACCGGCGTCCAGCCGCCGCCGTCCGGCGACGAGACGCGGCGGGCGGCCGCGCTGCTCATCAAGGACCCGCTCGGCCGGGCGCTGCGCACCGACTTCACGGCCGCCACCAGGGGGCAGACCCTCACGTCGCCCGACCAGCTGCGGCTGCGCGGCATGTCCTTCAACGCCGGCGAGCAATCCGCGCCGGCCGGCCTGGACAAGTGCGGGACCCACCGCTGCGTCCGGCTGTTCACGCAGGTGAGGAACGGTCCCTGGATCGACACGACGGACTTCGTCATCGACCTCAGCGACCACACCGTCGGCCGGATCGACTGAGAGCGGAGAACTCGGCAACCATGCGCACACCCGACGCCCGCCGCGCGCTCGGCGCGACCTCGGCGCTGCTGCTCCTGCCCGCCCTGTTCACCGGGGCCATGACCGGAAGCGCCGCAGCCGCCCCGCCCACGGCCCCCGCCACGGCGGAGCACGCGGACGCCGCCCCGGCCTCCGCGCCGGCCACCTGCGGCACCGCACGGCCGATCACCAGGAAGCTGCCCGGCGGCACCACATGGACCATGTGCTGGCGGATCAGCGGCACGAAGGGCCTGGTCCTGGAGAAGATCGCCTACCAGCCGAAGAAGGAGCCCAAACCCATCACCGTGCTGGCCTCGGCGGCACTCGCCCAGGTCGACGTCCCCTACGACTCGGGGTCGGTGGAGTACAACGACCTGTCGGACATCGGCTTCGGCAACACGGCCGTCGACATCGGTCCCGCCGAGTGCCCCGGCGGCGCCATCAGTTCGGCGTACATCCCCCAGCAGGGGCAGAACGTCAAGGCGCTGTGCGTCACCACCGCGCCGCACGGCTACGCCTACCGCAACGACGACTACGACGCGCACGGCAACGCGAAGAGGTACACCGCGCAGGGCAGCGACCTCGTCGTCTTCTCGGTCTCCCAGCTCGGCTGGTACGAGTACGTGACCCAGTGGAACTTCTCCGACGACGGCACCATCACCGCCAAGGTCGGCGCCACCGGCGACCTCTCGCCGAGCGACTACAGCGGCCAGGGCACCGGCTGGCCGATCGGCAAGGGGAACCACGACCGGGCCACCAGCCACTACCACTCCGTCTTCTGGCGGCTGAACTTCGACCTGGACGGCTCGTCCCGGGCCAAGGTCGAGCAGTACGACACCGGGAAGGCGGGACGGGGCAGCGGTGCGGCCATTCTCAAGACCACCAGGACGCCCGTCACGAAGGAGCTGGCCGCCACCTCCGCGCTGCGCCGCTGGTGGCGGGTGGTGTCCACGGCGGGCAGGAACAGCGACCAGCACCCGCGGTCCTGGGAACTCGTCCAGCAGCACTCGGACCACTACGACGCCCACGCCTACACCTCGAAGGACCTGTACGTCACCCAGTACCGGGCCTGCGAGCAACTGGCCGGCGGCAACAGCGATCCCGCGTGCGCCGGCCGCGGCACGTCGGTCGACAAGTGGGTCGACGGGGAGACGCTCACCCACCCGGTGATGTGGGTCAACGTGGGGTTCCACCACATCCCGCGCGACGAGGACCAGACCCCGATGCCGCTCCACTGGCAGGGCTTCCAGCTGGTGCCCCGGGACGTCACCGCGATGAGCCCCCTCACCCCTGACGCCCTCGCCGGCAACAACGGCCGGGGCCACTGACCCGTCCCGTCCGTCCACCCCGCGCCCCGCCCGGCACCACCGGGCGGGGCGCGGCGTTCACCGCCGCGGGCGACGGCGGCGGCAGGTCACAGCCGCGTGGCCGTACGGACCAGCCCGGCCAGGGCGAGGGAACGGCTGTGCGCGGGCCAGGCGATGTGGGTGACCACGGGCGGCGCGTCGCTCAGGGGGACGGCGGCGTGCTCGGCCCACAGCCAGGAGCGGGCGGACTCGGGGAAGACGGCCGCCGTACGGCCGAGGGCGATCAGCTGGGCCAGCTGCGTCTGGTCGTGGATCTCGGGGCCCGGGCCGGGCGGGTACGTGCCGTTGCGGGCCCAGCGGGCGAGCGGAAGACCGGGGATGGCGCCGGCCTCGGCCACGGAGAGACTCGTGCGCGCGGCGAGGGGGTGGCCGGCGGGCAGGATGGCGATCTGCCCCTCGGTCATCAGCTCCTCGCTGTCGAACCCGGCGAGGGAGTTGAACGGCGCGTGCATCAGCGCCACATCGGCGCGGCCGTCACGCAGCATCCCTGCCTGCTCGCAGGTGCCGCTCGGCAGCACCTCGACCTCGGCGGCACCGGGCTCGGCCGCGTAGGCGTCGAGGAGCTTGTGCAGCAGCTCGTGGGACGCGCCGGCCTTCACCGCCAGCACCAGGCGGTCGCGGGTGGCCCCCGGGCGGTCGGCGCCGCCGGCGCGCCGGGTGCGGCGGGCGGCGGCCGCGGTCGCGTCGAGGGCGGCGCGGCCCTCGTGCACCAGGATCTCCCCGGCGCCGGTCAGCGAGACGCCCCGGCGGTTGCGGGTGAGCAGGGCGACCCCGAGCCGCCGCTCCAGCTGCTGGATCGCCCGGGTCAGCGGTGGCTGGGCCATGCCGAGGCGCTCGGCGGCGCGGCCGAAGTGCAGCTCCTCGGCGACGGCCATGAAGTACCGCAACTCGCGCGTCTCCAGCGTGTCCATGGCCCGAGCATACGTCGGTGATACCCGGCGGGTATGACAGGCCACCGCGCCGGTATTGGCTGCGCCACCGGTCCGCGGGCGACCATCGGCGGCAGGAGCGCACCGCGGACCGCGCGGGTGAACCGCACGGACACGCCGTGCCGCCGGCGCCCGGCGCACCGGGTGGCGGGCAACGCTCCCCAGTACCCACCTCAGCAGAAGGACACAGGCATGAGCACACCCTCCGCGTCCCTGCCCGGCGGCACCTGGCCGCTCGGCGACCTGACCGTCTCCCGCGTCGGCTACGGCGCGATGCAGCTCGCCGGCCCCGGGGTCATGGGCCCGCCCGCGGACCGCGACGGCGCGCTCGCCGTCCTGCGGGAGGCCGTCGCGCTCCGGATCACCCATGTCGACACCGCCGGTGCCTACGGACCGCGCGTCACCAACCAGTTGATCCGCGAGGCCCTGCACCCCTATCCGTCGTCGCTGCACCTCGTGACCAAGGTCGGCGCGGTGCGCGACGAGCAGGGCGGCTGGCCCCCCGCCCGGCGGCCCGAGGAACTGCGGCGTGCCGTCCGGGAGAACCTCGACGACCTCGGCCTCGACGCGCTCGACGTGGTCAACCTCCGCCTCGGCGACGCTCAGGGACCGCGGCCCGGCTCGCTCGCCGAGCCCTTCGAGACCCTTGCCGAACTCCGGCAGCAGGGCCTGATCCGGCACCTCGGGGTGAGCAACGTGACGGCGGACCAGGTCGCCGAGGCGCAGGGCATCGCGCCGATCGTGTGCGTGCAGAACCTGTACAACCTCGCCCACCGCCAGGACGACGAGCTGATCGACGACCTCGCCGGCAGGGGCATCGCCTACGTGCCCTTCTTCCCGCTCGGCGGCTTCACCCCGCTGCAGTCCACGGCGCTGTCCGCCGTGGCCGCCCGGCTGGACGCGACGCCGATGGCCGTCGCCCTGGCCTGGCTGCTGCGGCGGTCGCCGAACATCCTGCTGATTCCCGGCACTTCGTCGGTGGCGCACCTGCGCGAGAACGTGGCCGGCGCGGGACTCCCGCTCTCCGACGCGGACCTCGCCGAGCTGGACAGGATCGGCCGCTGAGCAGGACGCACCCCCGCCCGGTGTGCCGGCCGGCGCGGCTCAGCCGGGAACCGCCGCGCCGGGCCGGTCCGCCGCGGCCTCGCGCAGCGGCCCGGTGAGACGCTCGGCCATCAGCCGGTAGCCCTCCGGGCCGGGGTGGAGGCCGTCGGGCAGCAGGCCGGCGTCCCGCGCGCCCAGGACGGTGCGGCCGTCGATCACCTGGAGGTGGCGGTCGCCGAGCCGTTGCAGGGCGCGGGCGACGGAGGCGACCGTGTCCCGGACGTCGGCGAGGGTCATGCCGGCGGCGTTGGGCTTGTCCTCGCGCGCCGGGGAGACGATCGGCGAGATCACCGCGAGGGGCGTCCGCGGATGGCGCTCGCGGATGGCGCCGACGAACGCGGCCACCCGCCCGGGAAGCGTCCGCGGCCCGTAACTCGCCGCACCGTAGACGTTGATGCCGAGGCACAGCGAGACGAGGTCGGCCTCGGCCTCGGCGATCGTCTGGGCGGCCACCGTGTCCAGGTGGCACTGACCGGCCACCCCCAGGCAGGTGAGGTCCCAGCCGAGTGCGCGGGCCACCAGCGCCGGCCAGGTCTCGCTGGGTCCGGGGGCGGTGTCGCCGTGCGTGATCGAGCTGCCGTAGGTGATCCAGCGCGGCCGGGGTTCCAGTGCGGCGGGCGGCTCCAGGGTGCCGTCCAGGGTCAGCGGCCCGACGGTGATCTCGCCGAACTGCGGCAGCCACACCTCGACGTCCTTGGTCCCGGCCGGCAGGCGCACCCGGTGCACGTTCGAGCCGGCGTGCTGCGGCCGTCGCGCCCACAACTCGCCGTCGACCAGCACGTCCAGCGGCGAGACCCGGTCGTCGGCCGCCGTGATCTCCAGGGTCAGCTTCCTGGCGTCGGTGCGGACCGCCGCGCGGACACCGGCGGCCATCCGGGCGACCCGGCCGAGAGCCGGGGCGAACGCGGTGTCGAGCCGGGCCGGCGGCAGGCGCCACGGCCGCCAGGCGGAACCCGCCGGCGTCCACGCGACGCATCCGCGCCAGACCTCCGGCGCGTCGTCCGGCGTCAGGCGCAGGCTTCGTCTGTGGTCCATGGTCCACTCTCCCATCCGTCGTTCTCCGCGCGGGCGGTGCCCTGCGCGCCGCGCTCGCCGCCGCCTCGGGCTCGAAGCGGCGGCGCTCCGGTCGCCGGACGGCGCGCCGGGGCCGTCCGGCCGCCGCCTGCGGGCGGGCAGGAGACGGCGGTTGCGTCCACCGGCCGGTGACCGGTGGCCGGTCATCGACGGCCGGCCGCCACCGGCCGGTTCACCAGTTGGTGAACGCGCCGTCAGGGGTGCGCAGATGGGGCCGCTCGTCGGCCACCGCCTGGTAGCGCCGGGCCTCGTTGCGGTCGATGTCCACCCCGATGCCGGGGACCGCGCTGCGCTCGATCCGGCCCGGCAGCACGGTGGGGCGGACGGTGAACAGCCCCGCCACGACCGACTCCGGCTCCGTCTGGTGCTCCTGGATCGCGACGTTGGGGCAGGCCAGGTTGAGCTGGAGGGAGGAGGCGGCGGTGACCGGGCCCAGCGGGTTGTGCGTGGCGAGCCGGATGTAGTGGGTCTCGGCCATGGCGGCGATCTTTCTGGCCTCCGTCAGGCCCGCCACCACGCCCACGTCGAGGCGGGCGTAGTCGATCAACTCCTCCTCGACGAGCTGCCGGAACTCCCACTTCGAGCCGAACTGCTCGCCCGCGGCCAGCGGCACCCCGGTGCGGGTCCGCAGCATCCGGTAGCTGTCGGGGTTCTCGCTGCGCAGCGGGTCCTCGACGAAGTAGGGCCGGGCGGCTTCGATCTCCCGGCACAGGGTGACGGCCTCCGGCGGGTCGAGGCGGGTGTGGACGTCGAGGATGAGCTCCACGCCGTCCCCGACGGTGTCGCGGACCTGGTGGAAGAGTTCCACGGTGTCGCGCAGGCAGCGCCGGGGGTCGAGGACGCCGTCCTCGTCGTGCACGGCCGAGAACCGCAGATGGCCCCAGCCCTCGGCGACCAGCGACCGGCAGCGCTCCAGGAACCGCTCGCGGTCGTGGTAGCCGTCGCCGACGTGGACGTACGCCGGCACGTGGTCCCGCACGCGGCCGCCGAGCAGTTCGTGGACCGGCACCCCGAGGGCCTTGCCGCGGATGTCCCACAACGCCACGTCCACGGCGGCGATGGCGGCGGAGAGGAACCGGTCGGCGGGGAAGAAGCCACGCCGGAACATCACCTGCCACAGGTGCTCGATCCGTGCCGGATCCTCGCCCACCAGCAGCTCGGCCAGGTGCGCGAGGCCGCCGGCCACCGCTCTCTGCCGTGACCGTATGCCGACCTCGCCGAGCCCGTGGATGCCCTCGTCCGTGTCCACGGCCACCAGCATCATGCTGTCGCCGTGGTCGGGGAGAGTGAGCACTTCGAGGCCGGTGATCTTCATGGGACTCCTCAGGGCCGATGGACGATGAGAACGTTCCCGCGTTTCTGAGAATCGTTCGCGGTGCATCATCGCCGCACGCCGGCGGTCCCGGCAAGACCCGTCAATGTTCTGCGTTCTTTTCGTCGCAACACTCTTGACGCTCGCGGGAACGTTCGCAAAGCTTCGGTCCATTCGCCGCACCTTCGACCCGAGAGGCCACCCCGTGGCAGTCACGATCAGGGAAGTCGCCAGCGCCGCGGGAGTCTCCGTGTCGACGGTGTCCCGCGCCTTCGTCTCGCCCGAGCAGGTCCAGGCGGCCACCCGGCAGCGGATCATGGAGGCGGCGGCCAAGCTCGGCTACGCGCCGAACCCGGCTGCCCGGTCGCTGCGCGGCGCCGGCACCAACTCCCTGGGGCTGATCATCCCGGACATCGCCAACCCGTTCTTCCCGCCGATCGTCAAGGCGATGCAGGCCCGCGCCCGGCGCCAGGGCTACACGGTGCTGGTCGCCGACAGCGACGAGCGGGAGGCCGACGAGCTGGAGACGATCGCCGCCGTCTCCAAGAAGGTGGACGGCCTGATCCTGTGGGCCTCCACGCTCAGCGAGGAGCGGCTGCGCGAACTGACCGGCCAGATGCCGCTGGTGCTGGTGAACCGGCACGTGCCCGGCATCCCCGAGCTGCACATCTCGCTGGAGGCCGGGATCCACCAGGCCGCGGAGCACCTGCGGGCGTACGGCCACCGGCGCTGCGTGTTCGTCAACGCCTCGCGCGCCGAGCTCAGCCGCGGCAAGTCCATCCAGGAGTCCTTCGAGGCGCTCGATCTCTCGCTCGTCGAACTGGGCCCCTACGAGCCGCGGTTCGAGACCGGGGTGCACGCCGCGACGCTGGTCGCGGCGCACGAGGCCACCGCGGTCGTCGCCCACAACGACCTGGTGGCGCTGGGCGTCCTGCACCAGCTGGCCAAACTGGGCGTCTCCGTGCCCGACCAGGTCAGCGTGATCGGCATCGACGACACGCTGCTCGCCTCCGTGTCCACCCCGAGCCTGTCCACGATCCGGATCGACCCCGAGGAGCTGGCGCGCCAGGCCAGCGACCTGCTGATCGACACCATCGCCGGCAAGGGCGGCGACGGTCCCGCGCCCCTGGTCGAGGTCGGCTCGCGCCTCGTTCCCCGCGCCTCCACCGGTCCTGCGCCCCGCTGACCGGCCCGCCCCACGCCGCGACACCCCCGCACGACACCCGCATCGATCCCGCACGCCTCTCTGGAGATGAAATGTTCCGTATATCCCGAAGAGTGATCAGAGCGACGGCCATCGGAGCCATCGCCACCCTGTCGGCGACCGCGGCCACCGCGTGCTCCTCCGTCACCCCCGGCAAGTCCGGCGGCGACGGCGGGGGAAAGACCGTGCTGCGCGTCCAGGGCATGCCGCCGGGCACCGACAAGGCGGGACTCGCCCAGTTCACCAAGCAGGTGGCGGAGTTCGAGAAGGCCAACCCCGACATCAGGATCCAGGGCTCCACCACGGTCTTCGACCCGCTGACCTTCTCCGCCAAGCTCGCCGGCGGCAGCGTCGAGGACGTCATCAAGGTCCCGCTCACCGAACCGCAGCGGCTGATCGCCCAGGGCCAGGTGCAGCCGATCACCGGGCACCTGAAGGAGTGGGACCACTTCAAGGAGTTCAACCCGCAGGTGCTCAAGCCCCTGTCGGACGCCGCGGGCGGCGTCTACGGCGTGCCGCAGAACCCGTACGCGCAGGGCCTGGTCTACAACCGCGACCTGTTCGAGCAGGCCGGACTCGACCCGGACAAGCCGCCCACGACCTGGGAGGAGGTCCGCTCGGACGCGAAGCAGATCAGTTCCAGGACCGGCAAGGCGGGCTTCGTCCAGGAGTCCAAGGACAACCAGGGCGGCTGGCAGCTGACGATGCTCAACTACGCCCACGGCGGCGACATGGAGCGCGACAGCGGCGGCACCTACGTCACCGCCTTCGACTCCGCACCCACCAAGCAGTCCCTGCAGCTCCTGAAGGACATGCGCTGGAGCGACGACTCGATGGGCCGCAACCAGCTCGTCAACCAGAACGACGTCATCAAGGCGTTCGCCGCGGGCCAGGTCGGGATGTACATGGGCAGCCCCGGCACCTACCGGCTGGCGAAGATGCAGTTCGGCATGGAGAACACCGACGCCTTCGGCATCGGGCCGATGCCCCAGTCCGGCGGCAACGCCACGCTCATCGGCGGCGACGTCTACATGGTTCCCAAGTCGGTGGACGCCAAGCACGCCCAGGCGGCCGTCAAGTGGCTGATCTACGCCTACGCCCAGCCGCAGTACGACACCACGGCCGCCGCGCAGGCCGCCAAGGACCTGGCAGCCGACCCCAAGGCCGCGGTCGGCGTGCCGACGCTGCCGGTCTTCGACACGCAACGGCAGACCGCGATCAACGCGGCCATCAAGCCGTACGTCAACGTCAAGCTGGAGAACTTCCGGCCCTACACGGACGGCCTGGGCAAGCTTGAGCTCAAGCCCGAGCCGCCGTTCGAGGCGCAGACCGTCTACACGGCCCTGGACTCGGTCGTCCAGTCCGTCCTCACCGAACGCAACGCCGACATCGACGCCCTGCTCTCCAAGGCCGCCAAGGAAGTCGACGCCAAGCTCGCCACCGACCAGAAGTAGCACCCGATGAGCGCACTGACCCACCCCCCGAGCACCGCCGGCGTGGAAGCTCCCGCGCCCGGGGCGCGCACGAAGCGGCGCCTGCCCGGCCGCGGCATCGGTACCCGCCGGCAGCTGACGGCCTGGCTGTTCCTCGTCCCCGCACTGGTGATCTTCGGTCTCTTCGCGTGGTGGCCGATCGTCCGCGGTCTGCTGATGAGCTTCCAGCACAACGACCTCGTCAACCCCCCGACCTGGGTCGGACTGGACAACTTCCGCGCCGTCTTCGACGACCCCCTGCTCGGCACGGCCGTCTCGAACACCGCGGTGTTCGTGGGGCTCGCCCTGCTCATCGGCTTCCCGCTGCCGATCGTCCTGGCCTCGGTGATGTCGACCGTGCGGCGCGGCGCGGGCCTCTACCGCTTCCTGGCCTACCTGCCGGTGGTCATCCCGCCGGTGGTGGCGATCCTGCTGTGGAAGTGGTTCTACGACCCGGGCGCCGGCCTGTTCAACAACGCCCTGGGCAAGGTCGGCCTGGGCCCCTACCCGTGGCTGGACTCCCCGCACAGCGCGATGTTCTCGCTGGTGCTGGAGTCCACCTGGGCCGGCATGGGCGGCGCGGTCCTCATCTACCTCGCCGCCATGGCCGGGATCCCGGGCGAGCTGTACGAGGCGGCCGAGATGGACGGCGCCTCCGTGTGGCGGCGCATCTGGCACGTGATGCTGCCGCAACTGCGGCCGGTCATCGGCCTGATGCTGCTGGTGCAGCTGATCGGCACGGTCCAGGTGTTCACCGAGCCGTACGTCTTCACCGGCGGCGGCCCCAACAACGCCACGCTCACCGTGCTGCTGCTGATCTTCCGCTACGCCTTCCAGGACGGCGAGTACGGCCAGGCGGCCGCGCTCACCCTCCTGATGGTGCTCGTCCTCGCCGCGCTCTCCGCGGTCTACCTGCGGGCCACCCGCAGCTGGAGCAAGTCATGACGGCCTCGCCGACGTTCCTCGCCCTCGACCGGCAGCGCCCCGCCTCCCGGGCCGCGGTCCGCACCCTGCAGGCGGTCACGCTGCTGGGACTGCTGGTGGCCGGCATCGGCCCGCTGTTCTGGATGATCAAGGGCGCGGTGTCCACGCCGACCCAGCTGACCTCGAAGCCCCTCGCCCTGTGGCCGGACAACCCGCGGTTCGGCAACTTCTCCTCCGCCTACACCGATCTGGGCGTCGGCCGCTCGCTGCTCAACACCGCGCTGATCGTCGGCGGTTGCTGGTTCGTCCAGCTGTTCGTCTCCACCACGGCCGGGTTCGCCCTGTCCGTGCTGCGGCCGAAGTTCGGCAACGTCGTCTACGGCGCGATCCTGGCCACGATGTTCGTGCCGTACAGCGTCAACATGGTCAGCCTCTTCCTGACCGTGATCGACGTGCCGATCCTCCACCTCGACCTGGGCGACACCTACTGGGCGATCTGGCTGCCCGCGGGCACCAACGCCTTCACCGTGCTGCTCGCCAAGCAGTTCTTCGACGCCCTGCCCAGGGAACTCTTCGACGCGGCCCGCGTCGACGGCGCGTCCACCCGGCAGTTGCTCACCCGGATCGTGCTGCCGATGAGCCGCCCGGTGCTGGCCGTGATCAGCCTGCTGTCGGTCATGCACGCGTGGAAGGACTTCGTCTGGCCGCTCGTCGCGCTCACCGACCCGGCCAAGCAGCCCATCAGCGTCACCTTCTCCCAACTCGCCAACCAGGCACCGCAGGACCAGCTGATCGCCGCCATGGTGATGGCCGTGGCGCCCCCGGTGCTGGTGTTCGTCGTCTGCCAGAAGTACATCGTCGCCGGCCTGGGCTTCACCGGCGTCAAGGGCTGACCACCCGCCCCTCCTCGCTCCGTTCGCTCCTTCCTCTTCCGGGACAAGAGAAAGGCACCGCCATGTCCGGATTCCCGCGCCGCCGCTTCGTCCAGGGCGCAGCCGCAGCCAGCCTCGTCACCGCCGTCGGCACGACGACCGCCGCCCACGCCGCCGACCCCGTCACCGTCTCCGCCGAAGGCATCACCCTCGTCGGCAACGCCGACGGCAGCCTGCTGGTCCGGGACGGCTCGGGCGCCGACCGGGTGCTGCTCCCGCACTTCATGATCAAGGACAGCCAGTACGGCCAGCAGCGCACCTTCGGCGGCACGCCCGCCCTGATCACGCTTCCGGACGGGCGCCAGGCCATCCGGATCACCTACGCCATGAGTTCCGGCGCACCCGGCGTCACCGTCCGCGGCACCTTCGACGTCACCCCGTACAAGGCGCATCTGACGTGGGAGGTCGGCGGCTCGGCGACACTGCTCCCCTCCGGGTTCATGTTCGCCCGCACCCCGTACGGCACCAGCGCCGCGGAGTCCTACGAGGCGCTGACGGTCTGGGAACGCGACAGCCGCGGCGGCATCCCGTACGAGGTCGACGCGGGCCGCGCGTACACCGAGACGTGGCCGCAGACGAAGGGGACCTTCCGCCTGGCGACCAGCAACGCGAGCTACACCAACGCCACCTGGATCCACGCCCCCGGAACCGCGACCGGCACCGACACCGCCGTCTGCGAGGCGGACTTCGTCCTCGGCGGGCTGCGCCCGCGGGCGGCGGGCACGATCGCCGCCGGCCGGCCGCTGGGCGTGGAGGTGTGGACGGACCAGCCGTTCAACCTCTACACGGCGGCCGGGCAGGCCATGACGGTCAACACGCAGGTGGTCAACGGCGGTCCGGCGGCGAAGTCCGTGACGCTGACCTGGTCGGCGCGCGACTTCGCGGGACGGGTGGTGGGCAGCGGGACGGCGACGCAGGAGCTGGCCGCCGGCTCCGGCTGGGACACCTCGTTCACCCTGCCCGCCCCCGAGCAGGGCATCGTCTTCACCGAGGTCGAGGCGGTCTCGGGCGACGACCGGGCGCTGGCCCGCACCAATCTCGGCACGCTCCCCGACTTCGACTACCGGGCCGGCGCCGACTCGATGTTCGGGCTCGCCAACTACCCCTGGCTGCTCCAGCCCAGCAAGGACGCCGTCCTCGGCCTGCTGAAGACCCTCGGCATCAAGTGGATCCGGATCGCCTACGCGGGCGCCCCCGGGATCGACACCGCCACCCTCGACGCCCACGGCATCGGCCACAACGTCGAGTTGAGCGGCATCCCCGTCGGCGGCTCCGCCGACCAGATCGCCGCGTGGGCCGACACCAACGTGGCGAAGGCGCTGGACGCCCGCGCCACGTACTTCGAGGTGTCGAACGAGGTCAACCAGCCCTGGATGTCCGGCCGCGGCGCCGACGCGTACATCAGCGACGGCCTGAAGCAGGTCACCGACCGGCTGGCCGCGGCCGGCTCCTCGATGAAGGTGATGAACGCCGGACTCGGCGGCATGGACTACGTCTGGGCGGAGAACTTCAGGAACGCCGGCGGCTGGGACCTCATCGACGTCTTCGCCTTCCACCCCGGGCGCGGCAACTTCGCCCCCGACTACGCGCCGCCGCCCGAGGAGTGGACGCAGGGATCCAGCGGCAGCTACTGGAACTTCCTCGGCGCGCTGCGCAAGGCCCGCCAGGTGGTGGACGAGTACGGCGGCGGCAAGGAACTGTGGCTCACCGAGGCGTACGCACCCACCAAACCCAACGTCTGGTGGTCCGACACCTACCGGACGGCCGCGGAGAACGTGCTGCTGCAACTCGCGCTCGCCAAGTCCGAAGGGGTGCGCGGCGTCAACTGGTACCAGCTGCACGACTCCACCCTCAACCACCCGCAGGAGGCCGACCCGACCAACGCCGAGTTCCACTACGGCCTGACCAACCGGGACACCTCCCTGAAGCCGTCCCTGCTGGCGTACGCCACGGCGGCGCGGGTGCTCGACCAGGCCACCTTCGTCCGCTGGCTGTCGTTCACCGACGACGAGGTCAAGGGGCTGCTCTTCGCCACCCCCGACGGGCCGGTGTCGATCCTGTGGACCCGCAAGGACGGCTACGTCCTCAACGCCGACCACGGCACCGACGCCTGGTACGACACCCCGGAGCCGTGGGTCGACCCGTGGCCGACGAAGACCGACGTGCTGCTCACGACCGCGAAGTCCGGCGGCGCGGTCCGCGTACTGGACTGCATCGGGCAGGAGTCCGTGCTGACTGCCCAGGGCAACCATGTCAGAGTGCGTCTCGACGGCGCACCGCGGGTGTACTACGGGTTGACCGACGCGCCGGAG
>Ga0136643_10010155_pt1 | contig 13888 bp, 8 predicted proteins | sample TergutLab28metaG_FD_96883 | JGI IMG/M metagenome (GOLD analysis project Ga0136643, IMG submission 96883) | Labiotermes labralis P1 segment gut microbial communities from Petit-Saut dam, French Guiana - Lab288 P1 (version 3) (version 3) | ecosystem: Host-associated > Arthropoda: Insects >...
AAAAGAAATAAACTGATTAAATTGAAATAAACCCCTGTCTCCGGGATATACCCATATCTTCATCCCCCCCCCCCCCCAAAAAGGAAATAGATCTGGACATATATGATTCTCCGTACCCTTCCTGCCCGGGGGGGGGGCCAAAAATATAACGCGTCCAGAAACAGCCCTTAACTTCACATAGGTGCCTTAATGTTCTGCAGCTGCTGCGTGGAACAGGAAAGACAGAAAGTAAATAGTAAAGGCATCGCCAATGCTGGTAACATTTCACAAGCTCTGTTCAACGTGCACTATAAAATCTCTCTCGCCCGACATTCCCAAAGTATTGTACTACGCTTCCTGAACTGCCTCAGGCCAACAAGTCCCATGAACACGCCGTATATTTCTGCAATACACAACACCGGACTGAACACGTTACCTTTTCTGGGCACTGTGTGGTTCGTAATGCCTCACAGTTCATCTCAGCAAATTATCCTCGTGCTAGAATGGCGGATACCAGACTCAAATACAGTAAAATCCTACGAAAAATATCCTATAATACAATAGACCATAACCATTTCCTCTTTGAACTTTACCAACTCTCAATTAATATCATTCTCCCTCCTTCAACATTATATACTACCAGGCTCTTTAAGTGATCTTAGTATTTTGCCCCACATTAAAGCCGTTTTCTCTGTTAACAGCAATTCTCCTACTTGGGTGTGTACATTACATACGGCAGGGGGGCAAGTACACGTAGGACGCATAAGGAGAAACGCACAGAAAATTACATTCGGAAAGCCTCAAGCTCAAAGAACCCCTGGAAGGTATGAAAGTAGACGGCATACAATATTAAAATTTATCTTCGTATCATATGGCATGCGGGAACTGGCTGGTACCAACTGACAGAGAACAAAGAACAGGAATGGATTTCTTTCTGTGAATACGGTGATGGAACGTCGAGTTCCATTACAAGCATAAAAATTTCTCGATCACGTGACAAACGAAAATTTCAACGAATACCACGTACCAAAGAGTTACTGACAACAGCTCAGTTAAACACAGTGTCTTTAGAGTAACCAGGCCAACCCTCTGAACAAAAACTCCATTGGAGAAAACCCGCAGCTAACTGAAAGGTACAACAAATACGTATGTACATACACACGTAACTCAGCATCTAAGCTGTCATCTACTGCAATGAAAACTAATTTTTCACTGTTAGCTTCACTATGACGATTCACAAAGAATTTACTTGTAACAGGTAACGTACGTGTAACTTCAGGCACTTTATGCAATTCACAATTATTTCCTAACTTTTAAGAACCAAGACCACCACCACCGACTCCACACTGGCCCGTCACATGACCCTAACTTGAGGCCGTCCAATGCAGCGTCGTTTTCTAATACCCGTTTAAGTATTTACACCTAGACGTCGTCCACCGCCTTTCTTGGACGTCTTCGGATTACAATGTGATGCATTTTCATCTACCCAGTCGTGCTAGGTATCACACTTATTTCACACAGCTTGATAAATAACTTACCTGGCAGCTACGTCTTTTTGTCTCTTCTCTCAGTTAACCCTTTGGCCCTGAAGCTGGACATTTACAGTTTAGCACACCATTTATGTAAAATGTGAATATTTTATGAACCAAGAAGGATAACATTAGGAAATACAAGACATTTTGTGGAGGAATAAACGTAGATGGCGAGAGAAAGTCTAAAAGAAAATAAATATATTTGTTGACTAAATATACAAAAAGCGTATTCTGGGGAGTAGCGGTACTTCTGTCCTATATATAGGATGCATGGTGCCTAAAGGTTAAGTTCAGACATTCTTTGAACACTTCTGAAAATCCTCAGTTTAAAACAACAACCCTGCTTCACAAAAAAAATTCTGCAAATTCTCGTAAAAATTTGGGCAGCTTCACTGTAGGTGTGAATATACTACACATTTATATTCTTCCTTAACAGCAGCCACAAAGTCTGTCATCATGAACTTGCCGTAAAAATGAAAACATCATGATCATCGTGAGGGTACTCCAATAAAGAAACAAATAAATTTCTACTACTATGTAAAACCGAAATCAATTTTCAAGCTACCGACTGCTATAACATCACTGCCTATTTTCGGAGTTGGAATCGGTGCGCTGCCATGCGAAACAAATGAATGCTGTGACTAGTGTTAGGCTCTGGTGGTTGTCAAGACAACGGTAATCATGAATGGAGTACTGCACAGCACAACAGAGCACTCAATGAAGGTTAATGCATGATGCTGGACCAGGAGCTTCGAAGCAAAAATGTGACATGCTCGCAGTCACGCTTGAATTGTAGCTGGTAACTGCACTGCCGGCCTTTGTATAAAAATCGTCACCAGTAACGTTAAAGCTTCCCCTACAGGCCTGGAGAGGCCGTGTGGGCTCCAGGAGGTTTAAACTCCCAGATTTAAAGACAATAATTGGCACAGGAAGGCTACCATAAGGTTGCCAGCCCTACTCACCGGCCCCCTTTACCCCCCAGGAAATACTCCAAGTACTGATTTCTGTTCGGGGCTAAGTCGATGCCAGGGGCATAGTACGGCCGGAAGGTTTATGCTAATGAAAAATTCTAGTGAAACCATCGGGATTCGAACCCGCGACCTTCCGGACTGTAGCGCGGAAAAGTCCTCACGAGGGCCTCCAAAATTACTACAGACGCAGGTGCAATGGTCACCCAACAAGACAGGAGCAGTCAGCAAATACGTAGGCTATATCCCAGACAGGTTTGAATGCAAAAGGTTGTGTTTTTTGTAAGATTTATTTTGCAAACTACCTCTCAGCACCATGCTTATTCAAACAACACGTAATGCGTGCCGTGTACTGTCATGCCATTTCTGCAAAATACATTCTGTTTGTTTCTGAGCTGGCAACACCACATAAGAAAACACTACACCTGGCCATCCACCTTCAGCGAGTTAAGAAAACACGCATGCCACGTGGCGTAAAGCGTTATAAATGTGTCCTGTATACTTAAAGCAGTCTTCTAAAAGAGTGGCCAAAAACTGACACAAGGCATTTAAGACGTCCCGAGCATGCGCAGTGCTGTACTTGCTGACGACCTTCGTTAACAGGGTATCCTTGGAAGAGCTGCATAACGCAAAGGCGTAGGCAGAGGTTTCATGTGCTTCCACATCACGGCAAAATATCACTGACAAATCCAAAAGCATGCCCGAACTTCGCCTACAGAAGTCCAACCAACAATACGATTCATCAAAATACAACAAATCTACATGGCCCTGGAAAAGGTGAACACAACAACCCTTCTTTTTTAATGTTACGTGTACCGTGCATACTGGCACACACACACACCAAATGCACACAATATCCTCGTACATTAAAACACTTTATTATCCAACATATACACAAATATATAATTCGTAGATACAATTAGAATTATTATAAAATATTTAAAAACATTTAAAATCGCTCCAACATGTTTCGGATCACAAGGGACCCATCATCAGGGAGCTTTATACAGTGCCTGGCTAATGGTTCTATCGCGCCCGTTGATGTGGACGTAGTCGGTGTTATGGCATCTGTTAGATAATAAAGTGTTTTAATCGTCAATGATGCACGGTACAAACATGAAGATCCTCGTACATGTTTCGGCACTCCATGGGTGCCATCATCGGGGAGTCTTCACAGTGGTTAAAGTAGTACTTTCACAATGGTTCGTTTTACGCACCACAGTCACACACCTGCATGCGTATTAAAATTTCAATTCAAGTACATCCGAAACCATCCACAAAAATGTTAAACTGTGAAAACAACAGTGGAGATACTCTTTCAAGCTCCACGTGGGCTGTGATTGGCGGTATTACGATCTTCACTAGATGAATACGCTTCTACGTAATACACACTGTACACACAACAGTACCAGAACTCTACCCACATTTGGGTTTTGAGGTGGCCCCTGAACGACTATCATCCAGTGAAGATCGCAGTAATCCCAATCGCAGCCCACATGCAGCTCGAAGGCGCATCTCCGCTACTGTTTTAACATTTTGCCGTTTTTCTACAGTTCCTGCTGTGTTTCAATTGAAATTTTAATAATGCAGAGCAGACAACGGGCCATTTCAAAAGGACTACTTTATCCAGCGTGAATACCCCCTGTTGATGGCACCCATGGAGTGTCGAAACATGCAGGAGATTTTGTGCCTCCGATGTACATACAATATCCTTTACACGGAACTCACTACACATCATACAGTGACAAGATCCACAAAGGAACTGAAGATGAATTACGTACGTATACAAATAAAACTACAAAACAACAACACACAACTTCTTAAACATACTTTAACTGAAAACGCCTTAATAAATACTGCCGTCTTACTGTTTAGACTATCATACTTTTACGTAAAAATACTATTGCAAACAGTTTGTTAAACGCACATCGTTTACATTAACTGCAAGGATACTGCTCTACAATATGAATTGCTTTGATAATCTATTACACTCTAATAAATTTTAAATCCTTGTGCAAAGTTCCATGAGGATGGCGTTAAGTGACGGCGAAATATGTGGGGGCAATAAAGACTGTATTGGTACATAGCAAGATGCATTTGATGGTATCATGAATGAACAATTTAATTCAATAAAAATACACGGAATAAATAACACCAAAACAGTAAACGCTCAAAAAGCAAATATTATCCACAACTACAAGAACGCCACGGATAAAATTTGAACAACAACTCACATTCACCTAATCCGAATTGGATGATCGGAAACTCTGGGTATCTCTGTAAATGAACTGAATCTAAAACAGAACAAGCGTCATCATGCAAACGCGTTCTCTTTACGATGCAGCGTTAAAGGTTTTGCTTTGATGTTCATTTATTACAAGCACAAATGTACTGTTAGAAAGTTGCAAACGCGGCATCCGCGTGGTCTAAGGCGTTCACTGTCTGCAACCGCTCTAATAACGAGATCGTGGGTTCGAAACCCACGCAGGGCGTTGGTTATGTCTGCGTCCTTCACGTTTCTGATATCGTGTGCCGGTGTGACATTGCGACGGGACGATCTCTCAACCAAGCAGTCCTACGCAGATCAGATTTCCTTAAATTGCTCTCCTTTTCATTACAATTACACTGCCTACATCGAACAACGCTATCTCTGTGCTTCAATGAACACCGCACCATGAAGACACGTGGGAAAATGAAGAGTTCCGTGTTGAACAAATCCAACGAGACGCAACAGTATGCAGGTATTTATTTACCGCTAAAGTACTCTACATGTTTCGGGCGTCCATCGCGCCCATCATCAGGAGTACATAAAACTGTAGTTGCAAGTTGCAGCCTCTGGTACAGATCACACTGTCTGGGGAGCAAGCTTCTTCAAATGTGACCATGGTCACGTTTGAAGAAGCTTGCTCCCCATGTAGAGTAATTTAGCGGTAAATAAATACTTGCATGCTGTTGCATCTCGTTGGATTTCTTCAACCTAGAATTACGATGCACGGAACCACGAAAATAAAAAAAAAATTAAGAGTCCCATGTAATTACTTAATCTCGGGCCCAGACGGAAACCAGTGGTTGAAGCTTTACATTCGAAGGAAAAAACCCAAAATCTGGTATGTAGACGGTGCGTTGGCACACATCCCTCTGGATCTTATAATACTGAGGAAAACCACTGCCTTTACCGGGGCACCAAACCGGGCGGTCCAGTCCTAAGTCACTACACTGAACGAGATATTAAAACATTATCAGCCAATCACACTGATTGCGAAGTAAGAAGGTGTACGTCGCCGTTAAGAACACCAACACCATCTTTCCTGGTTATAACTCCCGCTCGGAGTTTAAATCAAACATAAGAGCCTGCACTGTCCTGTGTATACCGGTCCTGCGAAGGTCCTCCCTGACATCTGCGAGGAGTACTTCCTATTGCTCGAAATATTAAATGGAACAAAGACCAACACCTCCGCTGCCTGTTACAGTGGGCGAGAATCACAAACTACAATAATGCTTAGACAACACACCAAATATCAGTGCCCACCACAGATGAAGCTCTCACAGCTGTGCGTCCGAAACGTCAAGTATTTACCTGGCGGCACGACGTGACACACCACAAGATTTACATCTCCCAGTACACCACACCTGAAGGAAACCCAAGCAGCAGTTCCGTTTTCTGTAATTTCGGTAAAAACTGGATTTAATTTTTCTGCGCTCGTTGTATTTTCTAACAGACAATACCTACTCCTAATAAACCTTAATAACTCATGAATAATCGTCACCTAGATCACAACAGCTATAACTTCCAGCAAATGCTGGTGTTTGAAGGAGCTACGGACCATGGTTATGTACCAAGGATGCACAAATCTCGGGAGACTAATCATTATGCAGACACAAATATATCGTAGCCCGTCAAAGCCTATGCACATTATTACAGGAACTACCGTACCTACAATGCGATCTACATTAACGTAATGGCCTGAGTAAAATACCACACAATTATGTTTATTTAGAGACGGATCTAAGAATTTACGTACGTTTTCGGTTTGTGGACAAATATTTCCTATGAACAGGCCGTAATGAATGCTATGATTCATACTATTTCGAATGAAAACACTCGAAGACACAAACACGAGCATTCGTCTCTCCAAGTGGGGATACAGTAAAAGTTGTCCCATTGCACACCGTGAAAAGTACACTGGGGGGGAGAAGGTGTACAGCTCCACTCATTCCTACCCTTGGCACTAGATGCACGTGAGAGATCAATTTCACTTAAAAAGGTCCTTACAACAAATAAATGTATGACTGTCAAAATGAATCGATCAATATAAGGACTATGACCACACGAGCAAGGCGCGACTTGTTTTTCGCGAGCTGCATTGCACAATTTGCACGTCTCTAACAGACAGCAGAACATCCCCGTGTGGCCTTACAGCTAAGTAGGAGGGCCCAGTATATATTTATTATACAAATGTGGAAGCCAGTGGCCGAGCAGATCACGGCGTCATATTATAACAAGATCTAAAGGACATCACCAACGCTACAACAGTCTCTCTATTCCGTCGGATATAATTCCTGATTCCAGAGCCTCGTGGCCCGTGCGTCTTGTAGCCCTGTCACCTGTCCGAAGAAACCGAGTGGGCAGAAAGAGACAAGACAGTGCAAGTGTTCTTCCTCGCCAAGCCATTGTCGCTACTTTCAATATTACATCACCTTAGTTACACGGTCTTTTGTCTTCCTGCACCATACGGAAGTGTGCGTGTGCGTGTGTGTGTGTGTGTGTGTGTGTGTGTGTGTGTGTAGACGTTCAGATTTGAAACGCGTTCCCATCCCTGCGCAGCGCCTATCAAGTTGTATTATGTGTACAGATGAACAGACTGTACACAACCAACTCGAGAATCTATCAACTGTTTTCATGAAACTCAGTACTACAGAATTTTACAAATATGTGTCGAGCCATTTGAAACCGGGTTAAAATCCGACAAAAAATAATAAACACGCTACCTGCAAACGCTGATGCCGTACACATGCAGTGAAATTTATCACATATTTACCTAAGTCGCCCCCCCCCCCCAAAGAACTAACCTTAAACATGCATTCTGTACCCAACACACTTCTTTCTCTCAGGTTTACAAGTTTAGAGATAATTAAAGAAAACTGAGGCTATGCGTCTTTAATGGGTTCATATTAATTACTCATTCAATCAGTACAGTTCTCACTTCTTGCTAGTCTGCATATGTACCCGTCAAGGGTCAACAGCTGCGTGTCCGTTTGTTTAGTACAAGAGTAGAGTTCATCGTCCCCTTAACTTATTCATTCAGAGATCACATTACTCCTACCGTGACGTCTGGTGAGTAGAGGCGGGAAGACATTTTAACATACTAGTATTTATCGGTGTTTTGCTTCAAGCTGTCAGTTTTTACCCTACTTACACAGACGGCTGCAAGCGAATCTAAAATACAGAGCGAACGCAAAATAACTATCGCGTTACGCGCAGGCCTACATTCCCCAATTGATTTAACTCATCTTCAAACAAGAATTTTGTGAAATGGCCTGATGATGACAGTTATGGCCGAAACTAGTAGCCATTAATAAAATAAATATATTGTCGTGTTAGACTGAGTATATGTATACTTTCATTTTATCATTGTACTTCAAACACAATGGGGTGTCCACTACCCCCCCCCCCCAAACAAACAAACAAGAATTTCACGTTTCGCTGATGAAATACATACACCCCGCATAAACTTCCCAGTAACTGATCCGTGGGGTTTGCACATCCAGGAACAAACAGGGCTACAGCGAGATAATTTTGTGGGTTTGCATGTTTTCAAAACAACAGATTAACGTGAATTTGAACATCTGACATGGCGATTTTGAAACATGGTTTAAATGTTTTCTCGCGGAACAAGAAATAAAGACGAAATGCTGGCGCGGTTACAGAAGGAAAGAACAACTACGGCTGATGTTCCAACATCGCAAACGACGCCATTAACTGATATGTTTTGTCACCATGTCGGCTAGTCCAGTTCAGTCTTAAATTACCCGACAGTTCTGCTTTTGGTAACCAGACGCATGCGTATTGCTGTTACATCTTCTAGGCGTTCTCTAAACCGAAGTCACGAAAATATAAATAGAAATACATTTGTAACCTAATTACCTGCCTCTTTAGTCCGAGAACAGAGTAATGAAGATATGTGGGCCTAAAAGCGCGGAAAAGGCTGCACAAAACTACATACTCGGAAGCTTCACAGTTTGTACTCTTCGCCAAGTAATATTAGGGTGATCAAATAGATGAGAATGGAGCGGGAGGGGCACGTGGCAGGTAGGTATGGGGGAGATTGAGAAATGCTTCCAGGGTTTTGGCGAGGCAATGTGAAGGAAAGACACCCCTTGGAAGACATGAGCCTGGAGTGGACGAAAACACTACAATCGTTCTTATAAAATGAAAGGGTGGCGCAGACTTGATGCACCTGACTCATTATGGGGACAAGAATCGTGATCTTGTGAACGCAGAAGTGAAACTTCGGGTTCCATAAAATGCGGGGAATTTCCTCAGATCGAAACCTATTCGGTTCTTCAGGAGGAATCCGAAACTGACATATACTTAACAATCCGCCTAATTCATTGGTAAGTGACACTGAGAACGACAACAACCTACGGGATTAAAAGTTCCGTACCGCCCAAACTCACGGGCGCCGAAGGCAAGGTGAACATTCTCTTTGTCCAATTAATCAAACACTATGCAGTCAATCACCCACAGCGTGGCTGTCAAACGAGCGGCCTGCTTATCTATACGATATAATGCAACTAAGTGCTGGGCCATCATATCGAAACACGACCATCTCCAAACATGAGATAAGCGGACGTTTATAAGCGCTGTTTATGGGCGTTCGAGATCGTCCGCTAGTCTTACAATCCCAATGACACAAATACCAGCAACCTCCATTCACATGATGCCCCAATAAACACCTTAACGTCATCTTCCACCTACATCTCAGGCTTAAAGTTGGCCGGTTCTCTTTACCGGCGGTTACAGCCATAAAACTAAACGTCGACTGTATAGAATATTATCATCCCACTGAGTGACAAGCACACTCCCACTGCCTCATAGAAGTTAAGTGATTACAGCTCCTGCTTTGTTCATCGGTCCCAGGTTCGAATTCAGCTCCGAGGAACGTTATACCAAGAACAAACCTTAGTCTCATGCAAATGCTGCCACTGCACACTGTAATAGGTAACATGCGCATTCTGTCACAACGACATTCACGTCATCTCCACAATTATCCTCCCATTTGAGTCTACGGGACGTTACCTATTCAATGTACAAAAGTAAACTTGAAAAACTTACAACTATGCCTAAGTACAACGCTATGGAGGCGTATATGAAATGAAGCTCGCTGTGTTCCACACGTCTGCACTAGACACAACGTGAAGAACCTGGTAAGCTTACCCCTGGTGATTTGCGGCCCAATATCGATACGGACGTGCCATGGATGCGAAAAATTCTTGCTCCTGTGTGGAATCAAACTCAGGTCACTCTTTCTACAGCCCGTCACTTTACCCCCTTCGCTGACCTTACTACGTTAAGCAAACCATACAACAGGTTCTTACTGCGTTTCAGAAGCCCTAAACACGTGTGTTTATGTTTTTGTGGCTACTAAAATACACATATCCTGAAGATTACCTTAAAAAGGAAAGCCGTAAGGAAGATCGTCTTCTCCTCAATTTCTTTTATACCTTCACGCGACGGAAGAGCAGTCTCCAACGATATCGACATTTAATAATTCTCTAAATATGTGACAGTTGTTGAATCACTGTGTTCATTATGCCGTTGGGCACTGTCCAGTGTCGAAGGCACATCTCATAAACATGATGTTTCGAACGATGGCTCTACTCCCATCTTCGTGGCTGCCGCCGTGGTCTACTGCTTAGCGCAACCACCCATCATTATTTAAAACAACGCAACACGGCCCTTCAAGTTATGACCAACAGTCGGAACGTCGTTGTAAACTGTACCAAATAAACCAAAGAGTATAGGCAATGTTCAAAAGAATATTGGTCATAATTGTCTTAAATGTGGTTCCTGATGTACTTCTACATAGCAATGCTAAAGCAAAGAAATCTGCCCAGCTTACATGTACACAGACTGCACGTACAAAACAAAGCTCCCACACCCCACCCCCAACCACGATTCTTTCAATGGAGATTTGGCAAATAACATATGGGGCCCAAGCAATGCATACAAAGACGGTACAAAGTAAATTAACGGAAGTGAAAAGAACAAGTAGCATCTACTTTCAGGTCTTACCCAAGAAGAAGGAATGAAAAGGAGCAGTAAAAATATCACGGGCGACAGCGGAGGGCGAAGTACTAAAGCAGGAATGCCATCCACTGCGCTGCGATGTTCGCTTCAGGTGATCAATATCGGAGCTGAGTAGGTGGACGCGGACAACGTGAGGCTCCACGAAAATGTCCAATGTAAAATTGAAGGGTTGGAAAATACGTGTACTTGCCTCAGCCACCCGAAAACTGCTATAGCCTATGGCTAGGGTCGTCACTCACGTCGTACAAAATCACTGTGACAAATACACAGTAACATAACAATCTGAAAACAGTACATCCAACCAAAGTAGCAGGACCGAGCGTTTGATGTAACAGCACACAAGTACAACGAATTGCCATACGATGCAAATACGGCTTCTATAGGTCACGAGAGCACAAATGGCAAACGGAACGTGCCTTCTCTCATTCTCTAAAATAAGTTATCGCTATACCTTTTGGCTGCATTAAAGAAAGAGTAACATTTGCTACAAAAAAAAAAGAAGTATGTTTTCAACGACGAATTCAGTAATAAAAATAAAATGTGCGCAAGAAGAGAAACGTACGCAGAACTTCAGTCAGAAACCCTCAAGGTAGACGTCGTGTGTTTGATCCGGCGCCGATGGGAGCAAGATACCGATATGGATCCTGGGCAACTAAGAGACAGATCACTGGATAGGCTCGCGCTTCTGGAATTGCGAACACCGGCTATTTTCAAGACGAATAAGCAACTTCTTTCTTTTGCCGACTACGTTACAAATTCACCGACTATTTTTCACGGTTGTTATGGGTCTGTGTTACTCGGCTGCAACCCACCTTCCAGGTTGCATAGCCCCCCCCCGTGCAATAATGTTTTGTGGCTCTTCATTTACCTGTGGAAGAAAGTACAACATACATTCAGTAAGGTGCTTTAAATTAGGATGAACTGCTTTAAAATGTGAATCAGTAACTATGTTCTTCCTTCCGGAATTTGTTCTAAAAATACAGTATAGACGCAATAGTTCGAGTCCCAATTGCTCGAGGTTCCGTTTCGTCCAAGCCAACGCTCTTTACTCAGTCGCTTTTTTACGCTGCATACGGAAATCGGTGTTCAGTGTGTGTGCACGTGTCTTTCAGGTATTAGTGTACTTTCAGTCGTTTTCTTTGCGCGCGTTCTTATGTCTTGCTACGTGATTTAAATATGTAGTTTAACGTGCATAACTTAAAATCAATACAAAAATATGTTCCCATTATCGCCATCCGTGTAGTCCGAGTTTTCCGTAATTCATGCAACCTCGGTCTCGTTAACTTCGCAGTATCGAGATCCTACTGCGGCTACACGCTTCCAGTTACATGATCACGGAACACGATTTGAACTTTCAGGCGTTGCCTCAGGATATTTTTGCCTCACAAACTCTGGGTTACGTATTTTTCGACTGCACACCACGTCTGACCACCGTGGGATGATACGAAGGGCTCAAGGGGGCAAGGGAAATCACGAGAACTCTCAGTCAGGTTACTCGTGTCCACAGCTGAGGATCGAATCGGGCACCTCTCGAATACAACCCAGAAACAGTGTGGGTGCACTAACGTGCTAGGCACAGACAACTGTTTGTTAACGCTATAACAAACCTTTGGATTTATTACGGACATTTTCGACCAACCGAATGGTACATGCGGTTCTCAAGCATGAACCCGTATCTCGGACGCAGTTTTCATTTGAATTTCAAATTAGCAGATAAATTGGTCAGGTTGTAGTTTGCAACAACAAAAAAAGTCTTAACGGAGGCAGAGTAAACAGGAGTGCTGATAAGTCCTTAGCCCGATCAGGAAGGAAACAAGCTAATGTTTCTGTCAGAATGGCGTGAATTTCCTTCGGCACCTTGCCTTGCAGGAAAAGAAACTTCATGACAGTTCGCGCCTCCATTTTGTTGAAATCGTGCGCGTCGCCTGACATGATTCCGAGCTTGTTTCCTTCCTGGTCGGGCTAAGGACTTACCAGCACCCCGGTATGTAGCGTGGATGAGGCAGCTGTCGCTGTTCCATTCCCAGCAAGAATTCACCGTATCCAACACAACTCACAGAGCCTCAGGATTCGTGTCCACTTGACGACGTGTTATTCTGTAAAAGCCACTGGTACCCACGAGTATCAGGGTTTCAGAACCCGGCAACTGTCGTTCGCCCCCCACAAGCGTATTTGTATATTTGGTATGATACTGGGCAATATTTCCACTAATATCATCAACCGACTGATCATTGTAATGGATATGCAAGGCAGTTTTTCAGAGGGATGGCCTGACCTTTTACATCGTTCACATTAACTTCGCGTTCGTCTATGGAGGGCATATCATGCCAGTCCAACCGCTCACATGAACTGCGGAACGCAAAGCCCTATACTGGGATCGGAAATCGAATTCCGCCTAGGCCACGGAAGGGTCTCGACGTGTGTAAAAACGGCGTGTTATTGAGATGACATCGGTACACATAAACTGACTACTGATATCGTCTGGCCTTTCTGTTTAAACAATCTACTTCGAAAAATGTCTGCTTCCTCCATCACGTTATATGTGGCAATTAGTCTGGCGGGTCCACTAAATACGCCTAATCCCTACCATCGAATGAGATGCTGTATGGGTTAATTTTTAAACGACTTCAGTTACCGTGTCACACACTGTTCAGCCCTCTATGCGGACACAACTTGCGGCTATGAGCTTCTATATCATTGGCAAAAGGACGGACAGAAAAAATGCCACTGGAAGCAAAATACGTTTTGGTTGGAAAGGAGACGTCGTAACATACAAATTCTGTACAAAATATCGTTTATATGTAAAAAAAAATACCAATATGTTTATCCTAATCCTTGATATCGTAACTGGCAAATTTAACAGAGTCGGTAAATGTTACTAAAAAAAAATCACACAGTAACAGTAGAATTACAAACCACAGCTCTGAACAGACTCGCCGTATAAGATACGTGTTGGCGACAGCGTGCTTTCCAAAAGCTTCCACCAGGTTGTACCCCCCCCCCCCCCACGCCCCTTTGGGGGCGGCCAGCCCAAAAACCGCCCCCGCCCCCCCCCGGCGTCAGGTGCTAACGCCCCCCCACAAAAAACACACACACAC
>Ga0136643_10010160_pt1 | contig 13886 bp, 10 predicted proteins | sample TergutLab28metaG_FD_96883 | JGI IMG/M metagenome (GOLD analysis project Ga0136643, IMG submission 96883) | Labiotermes labralis P1 segment gut microbial communities from Petit-Saut dam, French Guiana - Lab288 P1 (version 3) (version 3) | ecosystem: Host-associated > Arthropoda: Insects >...
AACCATATGCTGCAACTCAACATCTAATGCTCCTGATGATGGGCGTATATACCCGAAACATATCGAGCTAAGAATACATTAATAAAATTACCTTGTTGCATCAAGTTGACATTTCTAGCTATTTCATGAGGAAGATGCATGGCCAAACAACCCTCAATAGTTGTCTTGCCGGCATGTAAAGTGCCTAAACTGAATTTATTGTCTAGAAAAATATAATACATGGCCAATTACTGGATACTGGCCTAGATTATATAAAAAAATATCTAATCATAAGCTGTTCTATTTCGTACCAACAGCGAAGGGAATGAAACTGAAGAAGAACAATCAAGGAATATATTTATGGAGATCCATTTTGAGAATCCAGCGATCGTCAGATACCGGACGGACATATCATACAGCTGGCTAGATCTTCTAGGTGAGTGGCTGTGCTTGATATGTTGCTGTAAAAACGGGCAGAACCTCATTTATCTGAACTCTTATAATACTTACTATTTTTAGCCATTTTTACCAAACAAAATCAGATCATTTGAAAGCTCAACTGTCATGAAAGCAAACAAATATATATTTGCATTTTATTCTAATATCTGACACTTGTAATTGCTGTAGCAGGTAGTCATGAAATGTATTGTGAATTAATTTCTTTCGGCTCATTTTATATAGGCTAATATAAAATGCATTTTTATTGTATGGTTTACCATTAATATTTGTCATGTTGTTTCCGCTATAAAGGAGTATATAATCGACAATTCCGAATATTAATATGTTACCCTGGCATCACGTTCTTCTGCTTCTAGGTAAATATTAAATTGTACACAACTTATTATCTAGCAGATATGCAGCTAGGTGCAAGTCTGCAATTGAGCACGAACCTGGACAACTGTATGTCCACTCATCCTACTTTTCATATGTTTAATTTTTCTCCTCTTAATTTTTCACGACTTCACGAATTGTTCTAGAACGCTGACCCCAACCTTTATTTACGGCTACTCATTGAGTAAAAGTCAGTATTTTAGAAACAAGGACCAAACCTGTGTATTGGTTCAGGAATATACACGTAATCCCCTAAATACTAGAGTAGTTCACAAAATTAATTTACACGTACCATAATTTCACGACTAAATAACTTTGGAAAACCACGAAAACAGCCCTGATCAGACGCCGATTATGAACTGTTTCGTACGCTGAAGCAAAATCTTGGCGTCTACCAGTCGGTGGGTGGAAAAATTTGTAACGCGGTGGCTGCTAATACTGGACATAGGCTTCTGTCAAGAAGGAATCGACAGCTTCTCCCGAGATGTGATCACATATGGCGAGACTGTATGAAAAAGTTATGGGATTGCAGCAGCTTTTTATAGAGTTGAAAATAAAGAACCCAAAATATATGCATTTATTTCGCAAATAATGCGACAAGTTTCTTCGTTGATATGCTGAACATAGTTACAAAATTAAAATAAAGCTTCATGTAGGCAGCTGGCGAACACTCCCTGATATTCCAGAATTGTGTCAAACGGACAGGCGAGCATACCATGATAAGAGAGGGCTATTCCGAACGGACTAAAAAGCAGTTGCGCTGTTTCTGCACTTCATTTTGTGTATTACCTCTAGGTGTAAGTCTAGACGATCGTATACACCTACATTCCTCACTAGTATGCTGTTCACCCTTCTGCATACAAGGAGGACGGTTGAAACCTTAATCACTCCTTCCATGCATATGTAAATGTTTGTGCGTTTACACTGTCAGAGAAGCTCACAATGGGCCAGTACTGACTCTTTTAATTTATGAATGAAGAACGTGTTGTGTGTTTGCTCAGGTTATTTAAAAATTATCACGAAGTGTGGTTTTTTTTAAAATGTTCATTTTATTCTTCTTACTGACTTAAAATAGTGTTCAACAATCATTCATTCGTTTACAAGAACATTTCGGATATGGTTTGGTTCATAATAGTCCATTTTCGGGGACACGTATGACTACTATACTGGAAATTACTTCCACGTGCATTCCAGGTTTAATACCGGCTATTCTTATGGAAAATGCATAAAACCAATAAAACATGGTTGGAAAATAAACATCTCCCAGGAAATTAAAATAGGTACAGTTGTTGAAAAGAAACAATTCCATGATAATAGACCAGGCAGGTCGGTGAGCAAAATACACTTTTCGAGCTGATACACAAAATTAAAACCATTATGGGATGCGCATATTCTGGGTATAACTCTGGAGCAATACTCTTTCTCCCGGACTCTAAAATGGTTCTTTCACTTCATGAGGTAACTAAAATTGTTTCTGCCACTATAAAGATAATTTGAGATCAGTTGCCATCCCGTATTATGCACACTTAAAGTGAAGCCCGTTGAAATTTCAGCTGTAAATTTATACGAAACCAACTTAACAATCCCTAGCCACAGTAAATGGCAAAGTATTGGGATGACATCTATATTTGTACCAAGACACTGAACTAGGCACAATATCTGTATGCACTAAGCAATGCTGCTATTAGAGGACTTTTTATTTGGCAAAGACTGTCGCGGGTAATGTTGGGTTCAAGTACCCTATACGTTCCATGGCTGCAATATTCTGCTCCTACTCTTAAAGTAAACTAATTTCGAACACATGTAAACACTTATAATAACAGAAGGACTGTGTGTTGTTGTTGTTATTATTCAAACGCATTTAACTTTTGTTATGTGCACTCTGTGGCTCAACATTCATTAGACCAATCTTGATGTTTGTTGGACCGTGCATCATTGTGATAACTGAAGAATAAAAACCAACTAGATCCCACTTATTATTTTATTGTACTTCTTATAGGCTCAACATGTTTCGGGCACTACTATGCCCATCATAAGGAGCTCGCGACTATAACGTTGATTGCCACATTGGTCGTTTCGTTCTTGGTATCCTGTAGGTTGAAGGTTAGGTCCCGGTAGGCTGGAGTAGCCTCTAAGAAGTACAATAAAGAAAGAAGTGGCATCCAGTTGGTTTTTAGTCTTCAGTATTCATTAGACCAGTTTAAGAAGCAGCACAACAATATTACAAATAACATATACACCCATGTCTACGCAGCATTCGTGTTTTAACTACGCCCGTATAAGCCTTCATTGTTTCGTTCCTAGGTGCAGGAGTGATTTTGTATTAATACAATGAACAATAAATCACAATGAAGGTATGTACTACGGACCATTAATAGCTGGTTTTCAAATGTTTAATAAATTGCCATTCGTTATGCATCTAAGACTCATCATCATCATCATCAATACAAAAGCTGAAAGAAGAATTTTTTTATAGGCTGTCTCTCGTTACGACATGTATGTGCGTATGAAGGGGCAGATATGAGGGCACTGAAATGACATGAGATGACGTAGATATTGCGAGAGTGGCAAATGTTCTCCCGGCAGTACAGTTATTGCATTTTGACCACTATTTCCCCCTCTTTTAACATAATTATCCATTATGTAAAGGGGGTTTGCACCACACCGTTGGACAAAATCATATTAAATACGTACTTTTATTTCAGTGGCGTTTGGAGGTATTGCAGGATTATGTTTTGGTTTCTCCTTGCTAAGCGGAGCAGAACTGTTCTACTATCTGACAGTCGGGCTGTACCGACATTACAGACTCGTTTACCGGGCGGGACCGCCTAAACACGAATACACCATATCCAACAAGAAGCCTTTCTATGTTACCGAACAACACAGAAATTACTTGCAGAGTGTTCGACCTGGATGTGTGCAAGTACGAAGTCCACGGTAACTCAGCTGGATCTTGAAATATTGTAGGTGAAGATTAAATTACCTACACACTACAGACGAAATTAGGATAAAATATGTACCCAGTACTTTAAATCACTTTATATATCGCTGATGGTAGCTGCTTTCACTTACTGAAAGATAGCAAATTCCTACAGATATATAGAAAACTCTTATTACAGACTAAATTATTGTTAAATGAAATACCATGTTGTACGATACATAAAATAAATGCCTGGTACTAACATGAAAATACTTATTTTAACCCTTGAATTTAACTTTCCTTAATATCCTAATCTCTAATGATTTCCTGTTACTATTTTCACTCCTGGTGCATGAAGAAATGCGATAGTAAAAAATGGAATCTGTAAGCCAGTACGGAGATATTAAGCATTATATACAGTCGTGTATGCCGTTGTCCTATTTACGCCTTAAATATCAGACTTTTATATAGTTTTGAGACCCTGACCTGCCCGTCGTTTTATGCTAAAACTTAAAGGGGCGTGTGTAAAAACTTAACATTAAAAACTTATTGCAGTTACAGACTCTTCCTTATTACAACAATCGCTTTTCAGACACACGTTTCTGATCCCAGTCAGTAGTTTCTGTCCACAAATTTCTTTGCTTTTCTTCAGTCTGTGCAGACAAATGTTAGGTTAATACCTCAAACTGGCAAATGCTGCTTTCTTATGCATCCTTCTTTAATAAAAGAATCGAACCATTAGCATTTGGACGCTGACCTCTTTCTGTATCTTCTGGTCTTTGTGAAAGAACATTGATTTTTAGTAAAGAGTAAAAACAATTGTCAACTTAATAGAAGTGAAGATTTCGAAGTAAGTGACAAGTATTGTTACCGTTATTAATTTTGTTATTTTAGATATATTAGTATGCGTGTTTAATTTTTATGTTTGCCGATACCTCCGTTAAATTCTGTTAAATTTATTTCATCTCCAAGCTCTTAAAGTGCTGTGCTACAAATCGGAAGGTCGCTGGTTCGACCCCAGGTGGTGTCATTGGAATTTTTCTTTGACATAAAATCCTTCCGATCGCACTATGGCCCTGGGGTCAACTCATCCTCTAACAGAAATGAGTACCAGGAGTATTGCCTAGGGGGTAAAGGCGGCCGGTGCGTAAGGCTGACAACCTACCACCATCCTGTGCCGTTGTCACGAAATCTACGAACCTTAACTTCCTGGAACCCTCTGGGCCACTCCAGACCTGTAACGGGACTGCTTTACCTTTTTACCAAGCTAAGCAATTGTAGATTTTCTTCTTTATGACGAAATCGTAGAGGTTATTTTACACCTGTCATGAGATTTGTTCTGCTCTTGCCGAAAACAAAATTTGCAGCTTGTTTATTTTAGGGAAAATATTAAGGTTTAATTTAATTCAATACTAAATTCAGTCCCTTGAATAATTCAGCCGTATCTGTAAATCAAGAATGCGGATCATTTTACCAACCCGGAAACTTGCTCATAAAAATGGTTCTGTTAGACCTAGATAGGATGTTTATTCACTTCGTGGCGGGAAATTTGAATACGTGTAACACACGTAATAATAATGAACATCATCAGGAAAATTACAGTAAAATCTGTTTTATGCGGCATCTCAGGGGGAAAGATGTTGGCGGATATCGCATTTTTCCAGATATCAGAATGTTTGTGATATCAGCATGTTAATTTGTGGACCTGGATAGCTCAGCCGGTGTAGTGATTTACTGCGGACTGGACGGTTCGGTAATCGAATCTAGGTTGTGGGCAAGATTTTCCCCACCCGTCGAGACCGCCCCTGGGGCCCACCCAACCTTGTGTACAGTGGGTACCGGGTCTCTTTCCCGGAAGTAGAGCGGCCGGGGCGTGGCGTTGACCACCCACTCCCATCTAGCGCCGAGGTTAAAGAAAGAGGAGAGGTATATCTCTACTTCGCCTCTGGGCCTTCATGGCCTGTTCTAGGATGAGCTTCATCTTTGTCAATTTGCCGGTTAACCTAAATTTCCGGATAATCCAGTTACAGATAAAACAGTTTGTACTATATAAATGACGTCCAATCACTTGTTTACAACACATGCATGCATTTACAGGTTTATTTTCTTGACGTGACTTGAAACTTTTAACAATTCTTTGACATATTCTACAAATTTTTGCACAGAATAAATATTTGTATAAAAAATTGTGTGCAAGAGGCTTCTTAATTTCCAATATTACCCGTTGAAAATCAACGGTCTTTATATTAATTATAAATGACACGCAATGTCTAAAACTATCTCGTTTAAAATAACCCATAATTGTTACTGGTTGCATAAACAGGCTTTCTAGGAATGTTTTCAAGTATGATGTTCCCTTTCTGTGTAATATGTTTTAGAATAACTGTAACAATATATAACAATATTTTATTTACTTATTGACTTTATCTTTTGAGTGAGGAGTTAGTTTAAGAATTCCTTACGAGGTCCTCAGCTACTTCACTATTTTCCTCCTTATCGCCTTTTTCGAGGATGTGTTGTTATAATGTATAATGATGACAACAGGGCTATATAATGTAATTATAGCGTCAGAATATATAATTGATAATTATTATGCAAGATGCCAAGACCCTATTTTGCCGCTCAAAATTCCTGTGAGCAAGCTAAAAAGTACTGACAACTTGAGCGCCTGCCTGCTTCGTCCTCTTCTATACTGCGGATTGAATATGCAGACCGATATGTATCGTACATTTAATTATCGTGTCCCTAGATGGCAGCATTAGTGAAATCGAATGACTCGTAATCGAATAGAAGTAATTGTCCGACTACTGTGTTGTGATGATCAGAGCCATAATGTCAGAAACTGATGTAATCAAAGGTTTGCGGATTATAGGAGAACGCATACAGGCCGCAAGCAAGAATAGAGGGCCTGTAAGTAAAATACAATGGCATAATAACCACATTTTTTGTCCTGACGTGCTAATGACGAATTTAAGGTTAGAATTTTATTTTCGAGCCGCTAACATGTCAAACCCGAAGCCATAATGGTATGGTATTGCTTCTCCCATCGTCAAGCGAAATGACAGATATGCTAGCGTTTAAATTAAGAGGACAAGCGTACGTTAGGCGTTGCTGGTCCGACAAAATTTTGTGTAGTTTTCGTAGTACCAACGCCGGTTAACCCGACATTTGAAAACGTCAGAGGGTTGGGTCAGGTGTACATCCCGATATCTGAAGACATTTGGTTTGGAAGAAAGTAGGGTTATGGTTGTTTGTTTTCAGAGTAGAAAAGAATTTACATTTCATTTCGTATTGGATTGATGTGAGAGGTTATGTCATAACATTTCTTTTATGGTGAACCAAATCATGATCCGTCAGCTGGGGTGCCATCAGAATTTGCGATCGCTCTGTATTCAGTGTTGGGTAGGTATGGAACAATCATGATAATTCATCCTATAAAGTTACTGGCTGAAGGCTGGAAGCATGAGGTTCAGTTCCTGGCAGACGTGCTGGGGAATTCTCTTCATATGAATGAATATGCCACTGCATGAGGCTGACCACTTAGCTCCACCTTGTGCCAGTGTTAAGAATGCATGGATCATCCTCATTGTGTTTTGTGTATACCCATGGCATGGTTTTCAGTGCAATATAAAATTATGAATTTTAAATATTAATATTAAAAATACAGTAAATTCAAGTTAGAATTGAGGCATATTACAAAATTACAAAAATGGTAATAATTGTATTAATTAATACTATTCTACAGGAGGATGACATAATTGCCTTTCATCATTACTTTCTTTCCATGACATCCTAAAGTCATTTATTCTGTGTTTGGTTGGTACAACTGTTGTACCAGGGTGATAAGAAATTGAAAATTATACAGGCTCCCACACTTCTTAATATTTTTAACATTTACGCCTATGTTGTCTGTGTTGTGCTAAAGCAGAGGTCCACAAATCCCAAGGGCCAAGTCACCACTTAACTAAATTATATACACTGGTGCATGTTTCTAGTTCCTCTTTGTGTAACTTGCTTCATATCACCCTTGGCTAACCTAGAATTTTGAGGAAGTGACTAGATTTATGGAAAATTTGTACATTCCTGTGCTAAATGAACCAGCAGATGTTATGCATGTTTCATAACAAGTAGTATATTTTTAAAGTGAGGTATTATTAACCTCATGCTATGCCTGAGACGGGGCAATTGGCATTTTTTATTGCCATCCCATCTCATTCATTCCTTGCTAGTGATGTCGGTAATCAAAATTTTATTATGTTTCAGGAGCTGCAGGAAGTACAACCTAGACTTGTGGCTGTTAGTAAGACAAAATCAAAAGAACTCATTATTAAAGCTTATGAATATGGGCAAAGAAATTTTGGAGAGAATTATGTCCAGGAGCTTGTTGAGAAAGGTCAAGATGCAGAGGTAAGAGCTTCAGGCTGTACTGTTGACAGTGGCAGCAAGTTTCTGTGAAATTGCTGTATACATTTACCACCATATATGGTCTCACATCCAAGAAGAAGGTTGGCTTCATAGTCACTGCCAATTGGACCCCAGATCTCACTGTATTTTTAGGTGTTTATGAAAACCTGTCATCAGAGTTTAAAGTGAGACTTGTTTTGGGGTATCTAGACTTAATGGATAAAATTAAATGGGCTGTGAGTCTGAAGTCACATTTAAGACAGTGTTTTTTTTTCTAAATATGATAAAAAATTAATTAATTTGTTTCTGTAGCCCTAGTTCCTACCTAAGTTATTAGAATAATCTAATACCAGAATTTTCCCATACAGTCAACATATGTCTTGCCCTTTACATATGTTCCCCACTTGAAATGATTAAAACTGAAGAAGCACAAGAAGTCCTTGATGCTACAAATGTTGCACACTTTAATAAATACATTTTTCACATTAAAATCTTAAATAGATATACCAAGTTTCTATCTGGTCAGTTTGTAAATCCTACAATAAGGGAATAGTGCTCTCATTTCCTAAAGTTTAATCTCTGAGATTGCTTCCATTTGGCATGACATACATGGCTTACATGTGACATATTTCTTATGTCATATTGGTCAGTGAGTGGATTGTTTGAAGCCTGTTGGTGTTTGAGATCAGTGATTGTTACAAGATTTACAATAGATCATTTTGATAACACAAGGTTATTATATCAGCCATTTTTATGTTAGTGCTATCTGTTAATAATGAAATTCAAATCCAAAACATTGTGAATTAATGAATTTTAGCAAACCTTAAAATCTGAAATGTGCCATGTTGTGGCATGTAGATAGTTTAGAGGATGAAGAAGCCTGAGTGTAGCAGAGTTTGCTGTGACTCTAACTGTTTGACTTTAATTTCAATAACTTAATAACTTAGAATGTTGCCTTTGCAGAATTTATGTATTTTCTTTGTTTACCTCACATTTCATATTTGTGTAAAGTTGTCTTCTTTAGAGCTATTAATTAATGAACATGTAATTAACATGGCTAATGTATCAAGAGTGATGAAAATTTAAATCTGTATCAAATGAAGAAAAGATGGGCTTTCATAAACAAGGTGGATGCTATTTCAATGTTCCTTGCGTAAGAATCATCCAAGAACTTGGTAGTTCTTTGTCACCTTTAAATACAGATATATCAAATTGAGACACACTATGCAAACATTCTGAAGTGAAGAGCCAACCCTGAAAAGGATGACAATGGTAAAAATTGGAGAGGTAGGAATGGTATGTATGGAATGGTATCAACAAAAATGGGCTCATCATTTACCAGTTGTGCTTGTAAAGAAATGTTGTTTTGTGTTCAAGAATGTGTTAAAATAACAGAAGAAGATACTTAACCCTAACTGGTCTGGTTTTGAGTTAAACTCAGCAGTGGTTTCTTTTGTTCCATCTCCAGTGCCAAACTGAAATTGACATATTTTGCTGTGTTGTTTTTCCATAATGTCCTGCTATCTAGTGGATGCTTTTGAATTTAGGGATTTTGTAGAAAATTAATTTGGACCAGGCAGGTGGAATTCACAAGAATAATTTGAACTGCAAAAGGTTGATGAGTGGTTTCATGGCATAAATGAATAAGGCAAAATTTATATGGAATAATATTCTAGTAAAGTCATTGTCAGTTTTAGTACATAATTACGAAAGAGTAACACATTTTCACGCTTACCCTTTTAAGATGTTTTCCAGCTTAATCAGTCAAATACAGGGGTGATGATAAGTCCTTAGCTCGACCAGAAAGGAAACAGGCTAATGTTTCTGTTAGAATGGTGTGAATTTCCTTCAGCACCTTGTCTTGCAGGGGGGGAAAACCTTGATGACAGCTCGTGTCTTGATGTTGTTGAAATCACAAGCATCCCTGACGTGCTTCCGAGCTTGTTTCCTGCCTGGTCGGGCTAAGGACTTATCAGCACCCTGGTATGTTGAGTTTTTGCAAGATGTGTCTGAAGAGGGCATCACTGTGAGTATATGTATATTTGCACATGTGGGGCATCGTACAAATTCCCCCAACTCGATTCACTTACAAATACAGGAGAGTTCTTACATGATTCTGACATCATCACCATATTGTCTTGGTTTCATTCATCTGCAGAAGTTCCTAGGGGATAGAACTAAGATTTGGTCATACATTATAGCACCTGGCACTGGGATTGGAATGTTTTTCAGCAGAGGAATGGCAGGGTATTTAGCTCGTCATGCCAGAAGTAGTCATTATGAAACTTGCATGCCACAAACACATAGTGAGTAGTTGGTCACTGAGAAAAGTAATTGAATTTACCAGCATGGCCAACTGTCTGTGCATGTGTAATGGCTAACACATATTTTCCAAACATAATAAATTGTTATGATTATTTTTAATCATAAAAACCCAAAAGGCAGGAAAAAGTTTGTTGCAGACGTGCCGTGCTATCTGAGAATTAAAGTGGACCCCCACATTTAAAATGAAATCTGAGTGTGGCAGTTGAATTCCAGTATCATGCAGAGTTTATTTAGAAGGAAGTGTTTCTAGTTTTGCTATATTTGCATTAATGCTGTGACCTGAGTACTCTTGATGATTTATTTTTAGATTATAGAGAAATGTTCAGATATCAAGTGGCATTTCATTGGTCGTCTGCAGCGAAATAAAGTGAGCAAAGTTCTGTCAGTTCCTGGCCTGTACTTGGTGGAGACAGTGGATTCTTATAAACTTGCAACTGCTTTGGATACAACGTGGGCGAAAGAGAAAGGACAGAACACAAAACTGAAAGTCATGGCACAGATTAATACAAGTGGAGAGGAGGGTTGGTATATCGATTGGTTTATAAACTCACAAACCACTTTGCTTGATGTTTCACTCCGTTACTTTCACTCTCTCTTTCCATATTTGTAGATATTGTAGTACATCTTCATATTTATTTTAACGTAATTTGTCAGCAGATTGAGTGAGATATTTTTAAGAGTTAATACCTTTCTCCATTTTACAGAAAAGAATGGCTGTACACCAGAAGAAGCAATACAGCTTGTGCAGCACATTGTAGATAAGTGTCCCAATCTGGAGCTAATTGGTCTCATGACAATAGGAAAATTTGGTTATGACTTATCCGAAGGACCAAATCCAGATTTCATTGTAAGTTTGAAACTAGAAGATATTACATGTTTTGGGGCTGTTTTATTGAGCATCAGAAACAATCTAGTACCTACCTGAAGCAGTTCTGCCACATTTGCAAATCTGTAAATGAGTCATTCTGTAACTAAGAATTTTCCATTTTTCTCTTCCCTCCCATTGATACTTTCATGTGTATTCACAGTTACATAAGTCACCTGTCTCTTAATCTGACTTCCTTGATCTTATTTCTCTTATGGGTGCTTTAAGCCGGTTTCCTTATTTTGAAAAGAATGATAGGACTGTGACATCATATCTTTGTGTATCATACTGTCATTTTCCCTCTGCCCACCAATAATTTTCTACCAGTTTGTTGGGATTTTGAGATACTGGGTGTGAGCATCATGTCATTGCACATTTCTTTATGCATTGACTTGGGATGTTGAATACCACAATAACTGATTGGGAGAATCTTATGAGGTTGTGTCATTTTTGGAATGCAAATCTCTTCGTACTATTGGTGATGGTAAACCTGTTCAATTTGATGAGGGTGTATTTACCAAACGAAAAAACAGTGCAGGCCAATTTTTCCACGACAGTGGGTAGTCAGTGCAATTTGTTGAGAAACCAATAATTGTTCCTTGGTTCAAACAGATCGGGAAATCATGAGCCCCTTATTGTTATTTCAAAGTATGTAGAATGTTTATCTCTAATTTATTCTGATTCTTGAAGGGGTTATAATAGTAAACAATTAGAAGAATTTGAATTCAAATGTTATAAAGTAAACCATAATTTTAATTTTGTGGTTTCTGTAGTGGGTATGCACATTCAACATGTGAAATGAATGTGAGGATCTGCCAAACGGTAGAACAAATTTTTGTGGTACTGCAAGACGTCAAGAATCGTATCATACAAATATATTCGGAGGTGCTCTCTGTAATTAGTAAAGATACTTTCATTGAGTTTGCACTGGCTAGAAAAGTGTGCTTTTCACCATCAGGATCTTCTTTAAGAAAAATGTGGACATCGATTTAAATGAAGTACTGTGACAGCAGAATAAGAACTGGTGATATGTTAACCCACAAATACTGACTGATGATACAGCTTTACGTGAAAGCAGGTATCATAAAATCTTCCCAGAACTTCATCACCTAGTAAAGGAATTATATTATTATCCATGCATAACTCTCACTTGTATTGTTCTTAATGATACCAGTAACAGTGGTCTCTCTTCTTTCAAGTCTTGCATATGTCCTAGTTTCACATTTTATCCCATTGTGTTTGTTTCTCCATGCATAAAAACACAAGACAGGCAATGTACATGTAATGTAACATTGAGGTGCATTCGTGTGACCATTATTGCAGCAGAAGAGCGAAGTATTACATGTTCTGAGAGTATGTGTGTAGCCTTAGGTTTCCAAAATGCAATGCGCATGCATCATAAATGTCACCTGTTGTCTGCCCGGTTCTGCAATATTTTTCTAAGTTATCCAATAAATGGCATGACTTTTTTGTGGAGGGGGGGGGGGTGGAAACCCTTATAGAATGTAAAATATTTTGATGTACGTGGTCGGACAATTAAGTTCGCGAACTCGCCACCGTGTGTTTGCCGTGGCAGCACTGGGCAAAAGCCTTAGTATGGTTTGATGACGTTGACATATCAGCGTTTTACACCTGTGTTGTTGTTGATCTATGGCAGTCTGTTTCTGAGTGGCATCTATTAATGTCTGCGTGCGTTTTGGTGTGCTGCTGCGAGAATGTTGGAGCTTGAATTAGAGCAGCGAACGAACATTAAATTTCTTGTTAAACTTGGAAAGAGTGGAAATGAAATCAGAGAGATGTTAGTGCACGTTTACAGGATAATGCCTTGAAGAAAACAGCAGTTTACAAGTGGGTGAAACGTTTTTCTGAGGGAAGAGAAAGTGTCACTGATCAAGAGAGATCAGGATGGCCAACAACAACCAGAACTGAAGGAAACATTGCAAAAATTTCGTCAAATTTTGCTTGCACATTGTCGGCTGACTGTCAGGAGCATAGCAGAGCAAGTGAACATTGACAGAGAAAGAGTTAGGAAATCTTTACTGAAGATCTCGACATGAGGAAGGTGTGTGCAAAAATGGTCCCAAAGGAGCTCACCGAAGAACCAAAGCAAAGAAGAGTCACAATTTGCCAAGACCTTTTGGAGAGGCAAGATGACATTTTGGGCCATATCATCACAGGTGATGAAACATGGGTCTATTAATACAACCCTGAAACAAAGCAGCAAGGTGCACAATACGAGGGGTGTTCAATAATTTATCTACCTAAGCAGAAGAGAAGGCAATGAGCGGATTGAAACAAGTCTGTGCGTGTTGGGACATATCTTGAGGTGTCACATATGCAGCCTCAGCTCAGTGCGATTCTGTCAGAGTGACAGCATGTCAAGTGAACCTGTGTGTGAAGTTTCTAAGAAACTGCTCGATTTGGAGCAAAGATCAATTATAAAATTTCTTACTAAAGACGGTAAGAAGCCAAAGGAGATACTTGAATACATGGTGGCAGTTTATGAGGAGTCTGCCCCTTCTTACTACAAAGTGAAATTTTGGAGTAAACAATTTAAGTGGG
>Ga0136643_10010161_pt1 | contig 13886 bp, 7 predicted proteins | sample TergutLab28metaG_FD_96883 | JGI IMG/M metagenome (GOLD analysis project Ga0136643, IMG submission 96883) | Labiotermes labralis P1 segment gut microbial communities from Petit-Saut dam, French Guiana - Lab288 P1 (version 3) (version 3) | ecosystem: Host-associated > Arthropoda: Insects >...
AAAGCACTAACACCATACTTTCGGATGAAAACCTGATGATGGCCACATTAGGCCAAAACATGTAGTTACTATCATCCTTTATTAAACATCTTGTTAGATATTGTTGTGTTATTGACTGATACCTACACCTATTGTTTATATACACACAATGGGGATGGCTCATTTTAGAATTTGAAGACTGTATTTCTCTCAGATTTATACATATATTTTCAAACACACCACATGCTCCAAAGGTCTGATTGAGTCTTTGTCATTAAGAGAGAAAATTTCAGATTTTAGGTTATGTAGCATCATGTGAAAGGGGTGTATGATTGTGCATACTGAGTATATAAAGTCTTGAGAGGGTGTGAAGATAACCTCCTTGAGTACTTTGTCCCAGCATTTTCATAGAGAGTCTGAGGAACGCCTTGAAGACTGGGGAGGATAAACAGTAACAGTGCAAAGACTTGGCTTCCAAATGGAAGTTGAGTGTCAGTGTTACATTAATCTGCTCTGAAACTGTTCAAAATGGAGAACATAATGAAATTTAAAACAAATCATCACATTCTGCATTATATATTGGTTATAAAGAAAAGTAATGAAGAGATGGTAAATACACAATTTCTTGGTTTACAAATTGATAACCACCTAAACTGGAAGAACTGTGTTGAAGAAATTATTCATTAAGTTAAATGGAGAATGTTATGCTCTTAGGTTGATGACCCATATCTGTAACATCAACAAGTTCAAATCCATTTTTATGCATACTTTCATCTGTGTCAAATGCGGAGTAATATTTTGAGGTAACTCTTCCAACAGTGGGAAAATTTTCACTGTCCAAAGAAAGTCATAAGAATTATGGCAGTTGCACAACCCAGTACTTCATGTAGAAGCCTAAACTATTAGAGATTTTACCTGTTCCATGCCAGTATCTGCTTTAATTAATGAATTTCAGTGTCAATAATCAGAATTGTCAAATGTATTTATCTGTATACAATATTAATACGAGGAATAAGTACCATTTTCACAGACCAAATCCAACCTGTCTTGTTTTCAGAAAAGTACATTAAATGCTGGCATCAGAATTTTCAGCAGTATGCCACATATTCAAACAATCCTTAAGAATGAAAAGGAAAAATTTAAAGTAACATGAAGAAGGTACTTGAATACATGGTCCGTTGACTCTGTAGATGAAATTTTTGTGTGTAAAGATGATCTATTATATTGTTTTATAAAATATTTATAGTATTTTACTGTGTAAAAAATTGTGTATCTTTATTTATTTATTTACATTTTACTTTCCGTGGATCTTTTGGTATAAATCCCATATAGATATAGGAGTAGTCAACATAGATATGAATACAGTATATAAAGTCATGTGGTGTATGCTATAACCAGCATATTTATTGTTTATTTATGACTTGTTTCACATCCCATTGTCTTTGTGACACACTTATGAATCCTTGGAATGTACGTGTATATTTGTGTTTGTATGGATGTAATACGTAAGGAAATCAGACAGGCAGAAACCCAGCCAATACCCAACCTGTGAATTGAAGTTTATTGTTACTGTTCAGTGAACATGCTCTTAATTTTCAAGGAAGACATAAACAAAGAAACCAGACATATTATAACCAACTTTATGTTGTGCACTGATGGATATTTTTTAAATTTCTTTTGTAGGACTCTGCTTGGCTGTAAAATTCTTGGATTTCCCATTCGAATAGACAACAAGAAATATGCTCGAAATGCCTTCTATTTTAACCTCTGCTTTGTCTGTGATGCATTGGCTCGTAGTGTCCAGTTTGAACCAGTGGTCAAGAAACTTTCAGACCACTTGGTAAGGCTATTTACAGGTGACATTTGTAATTATAAGGACATTTATTTGTGTGTGCAGTGTTTCTTTATGAAGAACATGCATTGAGACAGTTTATTTTAACCTTTAATATCCTGTCTAACTGCCGTAGACTCTAAATTGTAGGCCATACTTCTGATCCATATGCAGGTTGTTGTGCTGTGTTCTCCTATTGGTTAGCACCCCTGACCAGTAATGAGCCCATCTGCTTCTACACCCCACTCACTGCCTGATATAAGCACTTCTGGTTAAACCACAGATTCATTCATCCTGTAAATGGCAACTGTAATATCTGCCAAGTTGTTGGGAAGTCTTCAGTCATTAACATGGCCTAATCCAACAAGCGGATTCAGTGCATATGTTTGAGTTGTTGTCAGCATTGTGTTATGAATGGTTCGAGTGATACAGTCTTAATAGGTCTCATTGGAAGGGTTTTGTTTGTAATTGTGACGTGCAGCATTGATCCTACTGCCAAAAGGTTCCACCCACACTCCATCAGTTTTGATTAAATGTACTCTTACAGAAATGATCAAATCGGAGAACTGAATGACACAACTGGCTTCTCCTTTCTCCCCCATTATGACCACAGTGGTGAAAACTTGTACACTGTAGTAATAAAATATGACAGCCAAGGATTTTTGTTGCTGCTTCACAGTTTGAAAGGGAGCAAATTATGAAGTGTCTTAATTGTCTTGGTTTATCATCCCAACATCAGCAATCATTTAACCTACCCACTCATCCATTGGTAATTTTTTGCAGTCACAGGTCATGCCCAGCTAGATTTGACAGTTACATCTCAAACTAACACCATTATTTTTGCCAGCAGATCACTCACACTGGACCATCTAAATATCAGTCACATCTTGTTCCATTTGTTTCAAAACATTTTTGGTTTAGTGCTGTTATATAGAATTGTAAGATTGTAACAAAAAGTGTAGATTTATTGTAATCAATTTTTTTAAAACTAATTACTCCTTTCGTATATTGGTGTTAATGCTTCACTAAATGAAGTATTCTGTCTGGTTAGAACATTTTTGTTAACAAGAGTTGAAACAATGAGCATACTTTATCACTTGCCTTGTCATCTGTTATGCTTTGTGCAAAGCACAGTATTCCAATTAAGTTTTTCTGTCCAGTGAAGAAGGTATGAATCCAAATTTGCCTCAACTTCCTATCCTGCTAAAGGCTGTCTGCTTTGGGTAACACTGCTACAATGGCTAGATAACAACAAACACCCCCCACCATTACTGCTTCCATTGCCACTGCCACCACCATTGATGATGTCATTGTCATCATTGGTGTTGTTGTCATAATCATCATCAACAGCCATGATTTATATTATCAGTGGTAGGGGATTTGTGGAGATATATGTAGATATCAGAATACGACTGACTGTGAGTCAGGTGTGTGCAGGTCTGTGTGAATAGTTACCTGAAAACTTTTGGTACATGATCGATTCTGTTGGTGATGTTGTGTGTGGTGGAATTTAACTTTCATCATTAAAAACACTTTCAGAAGTACCTGTATCATATAGCTGGCCTAAATGCTACATACAGACTTTCTTTAAAGATGTCAGGGTGGAGACTTCACTGATCGATATGGAATTAGTGGTGCCTGAAGCTGGGAAGGAATCAACATCTTGTATTCTGAACATTCTGTCTTGCATATTTTGGTGTAAACATACACAGGGATATTATTTTGGCTGATAATTCTCACCCATTCCTCAGTCAGACCATTTCATGTGATGGTAGACAGTGCAGCACTTACCACTATTTGGATTTGCCATTAAACTGGGGGTTTGTGCATTTTAGTTCAGTGTATTGCTGTACTGTTAGGTTTTTACTCGCCGTATTTAAATAAGGTGCTGGAAATATTTCCTTTCAGTTTACAGACATGCATGACATCAAACAAACATTTTGTACATTGTATGTAAAATTTTGTAAGTTGAGAAAGCCCAAGAACCATTCCAAGGCGGCAAATGAAGGTGAAGCTCCAAACATTCTTAACTCTGGTACTGCCTGCTAGACCTTCAGGCTCCAGCTTCTAGACGAGGGTTCTCAAGTTCCCATTGAGTAGGAGGGTGGGTAGCTCAGAGAGCTGATGTGGGTGTTGTAGCATGACGAAAAGGCCTGCCTCTGTTGGAATGTAGACACCAATCATGCTGCTCATTGCAAGCTGCTTTTTGGACTTACCTATCCCAATTCTGACATTCATTAAAAATATGTACTGTACTGAGGAAAACCACAGATAACTTCAGTTTGTATATCTTCTTCCTGGCTGCTGAGATTCCAAGTGGGTACCTTCTGAGTTGGTGTGTGTGGTCGTAATTTCATATTGCCGTATAAAGAACACACTACACTGTGGAAAATAATCCTTCAATTTGATTGCATTAACGTGTAGAAGGTGGCAGGGGTGCACGTGCACACGCAAGGACACATTTTTTTTTTTTAAACAAATTTAAAAACGCATTTCTTGTACATGTCCAGAATTTTAGTACACATCCTTGAAATTGTTTCTCTTAAGCTTTAGATGTGTTAGAATGTGCTGAATGGAAATGTCATTGATTTTGTGTGATTGAATGAAACTGATATTTTCTTGAAGCTCACTGGAAATCACACTGCCCTTAAAATATCTTCAGGACTTCAAGTCAGTTTCTTATCACAGAGAATATAAAGATGCTATGGTAGGTAGGTGGGTGGGTGGGTAGGTAGGTTTGCATTTGGGTTCGGGGCATCTCAGCCCAGATGCACCTAGGCCTTGATTAGGACGGGCCCTTTGTGCCCCATATCGAATCATGGGAGCCCCAGATGCTATGATACTCTTGCTTCATAAGTGTTTGATGAGTCTTTAAACTTCATTTTGTAAGTTTCTTGTGGGGATTGTTTCTTGGACTATAGAGTTGATGTTAGTAAGGTTGGTGAGTGATAAATTGGAAAGACTTTAAAGAAGTGTCTTTGTGTCTGATCCTGGAATTTTCCTGGGGGGATGTGAGAAATTGGGGACACCTCTCAATGAGAGTAGTCACCATCGTGGGTGAGATTTGAACTGACTGCCATCTTGAGTTTTCAGCTGCACCATGTCACTGGGTCTGTTTTGTGAGGGAGTACCCTAATATAATATTTAAAAAATTCCCTCCAGCACTTTGGTAAATCTGTTGAAAGATGAACACTGAACACATTTCATAGTCAAATGCTGATTATGATACTTTGTGACTTCTGTATTTTGTATTGTTAACTGAGGAGAGTAGTTGGCCATATTGATTATCCATCTGTGATGTGTATACTGTGCAATAACATATTCAAATGCAGTTACTTTTGTATATTCTTTTCATAAAGTTTATAAAATCAATGGATGACAGGGAGGTCTGTTAATTCCTCATCAGTGCATTTCATTTCTGAAGCTACCATATGGATTTTGATTAAATTTGGTGTTGGAGGTCTTGCACTGAGAGTGGTTGGGTCAATTTGATGTTGGTTGATAACAACACTTTCATTACATGAAACTGAAATTGATTTTAAAACACAGAATGTTACAACATATAATTAAAACATTTTTCATATATTTAATGCAGTTAGCAAAGAGTGCTCTGCAGACCTCAAGGGATCAGCAACCAGTTCCCAGAGGATTTGTAGTCACATTTCTGTAATGGCTGCTTTGAAATGTACCTACTTTTTTTAATTAAAGGAATAAAGTTTTGCTAAAAATAATCAATGAATTTGTTTAATTGGTGATATGTTGATGTCACATTACCATTTGAATATCTAATTTAAAAATTCCCTGTAGCCACAAAGTGAGCAATAATCATTTTTAATTAAGGTCAAATCATGCAATACATTGTTTCATACGCTACTGATATGTATTCATAGCTATCTAAAATCAGTTTGAGATATAAATTTTTACTTTTGGGTACACCCATACATATATACATACATATGTACATACACATACGCACATACATATGTGTATGTATGATGGGCATATGCATGTGTACACATGTACATACACACGCGCACGTTCATACATTTCATAAATCGAAAATACCTTTTGAGCTAGAGCTGGATATGAAACATTTCTCAAAAGTACAAAACAGTACAATACAAAACACAAGAACAGCATAGATGTACAACACAGAAATAGTACAAATCCACTGCGAACTGAATGACTGTAAAAAGTTAATAAAAGAATGTTGAAATGTTTAAAGTTATAAGTTAAAAAATTTAAAATATCAATTATATGTGTTATTTGTGTGATGCTCGAAGAATTCTATAAGTGAATAAAATGAATGAGAAATGAGGTACTTGAAATATAGTACAATTTTAAATTGCACCTTGTCATTCCTAAGATTCTTGATGTTACTAGTACATTGTTAAAGATCTTAGAAAAGTAGGAAATACCTCTCTAAAAACATGGAAGTTTAGGTGTAGGCACAAAACTGATTCTTGCTCCTGGTACCCAGTCCATGTACAGATAAGTTAGTCTGAAAACTTTCCTGATTATCCACTACAAACATCATCAAAGATGATATGAGGGGATGCTGATAAGTCTTTGGCTTTGTAATAAAGACAACTAGCTACAGGTTTGGTACAGATACTTTATTCGTCATACTCCCACCTTAGTTCAAAAACACACTTCTTACTTTGCTGCTCCATCATCTTTAAAGCAACCCGATAGAATGCTGCAGCAGATATGGCATCATCCTCCTCTTGACAGCTTTTCCTGCTGTTTGGAGACCAGTGCCTGCTTCACTTTTGCAGAGAGAGGTGTGTAGTAGCTTGTTGTGCTTGTTGCACCCTTGTCAAGGTAGTCAACCAACAGTATCTCACCATTGCCCTAGAAATCGGATACCATCACTTTGGAGGCTGACTTCTGTGTTTGAAACTTTTGTGGACGAGGAGAACCACTGTGCCTCCAGTACTTAGATTGTTCTTTTGTCTCTGGGTCATACACGTATATCCATGTTTTGTCCGTTGTCACAAGTCCAGCTAAGAAACCTACTGTGTTCCATGTAAAGTGTTCAAGAATTGCCTTTGGCACGACAACAGGATCACGGTTCTGATCCACGCTCAAACATTTTGGCACCCATTTGGAAGAGTGCTTTCTCTTGTCCAACACATGATGAATCCTTCATGTTCCTGAATCTATCTCCAGAGTCTCTGCTATCTTTCTGGCTGAAATTCTCCAATCTGCCACAATCATGCTGTGAATGGCAACAACATTTTCGGGTATAGTGACCACAAGTGGCCTTATTTGGACAGTCTTTACCTTCAGTGCTGAAATGTTCTGTCTTACATCAAGCAACCCAGTTTTTAACAGTCAAGTAGAAAGAACTTTTTGCACTTAACATAAGTGACATATCAAATTTCTTTGGCTCTCTTCCCTTTGAGGAATAGGGGCTGAATCACTGCTCTGCGCTCTTTTGTCATAAACTGTGTATTGGGGGCTTCCACCTTCAGTTCAGATCTGAAAAACAAAAGCACCAAATAACCAACAGAAATTAAATTTAGAACCAGATCAATTAAAAGTAAATGTTGTCATGTAATATAGGTGTCTTTTTCTAGAAATGGAGGAAGTGGTTAAAGCTGAAGTCTTTTATCAGCACCTCTTTTTATGTACTGATATGATAACAGGTAAAAGTCTAGTTTATTAAATAGATTTCTACATGAGCTTTTAGCTCCTACACCAGACATAATTATTCTCTTTTGTAGTGTAAATACATGAATTGTATTGATTGAATTTCTCCAGACAATCCGTATTTAATATAGAATGGAAGTATGCAAAGCACACCATTCTCAGAACGTCTATATTTGGTATGTGGAACAAACACCGAATTGAAAAACATGCAGTACTCTGTTTTGGAAGAATTTGATCTATGTGTTTTTTCCAATTTAGATGAGTATTGATTTGCATACCCAAAAATCTTGTACTTATTGTTTCATTTATTAGTTTATTTGCATATTTCATAGCCATTGGAGAAAGTAATGAATTTGTAGATGTAAGTTTTACAATATTTGTTTTTCACTATTTAAACCTCTCTGTTTAGCTTGAAATCATTTAATTAAATAAATAAAGCAAGATTTGCTTTTTGTTTGAAATTATAGTTATCATGAGTTGCTAAGACAATTGTATCATCATCAAATAATAAAACGTAAAAAATAGGATTTATACTCACTGGAAAATCATTTATATATATAATAAAATGTAATGGACCCATAAGTGATCACTGAGGGATTTATTGTTGAAAAACGATCTTGAATATTATTAATGTTTAATTTCACATTTTGTTTTTTATTATATAGGTAAGATTTAAACCAATGAATTTTTTTTTTTTAAATCTATAATACTGCAGTTTCATTATTAAAATCTCATGATTTTTACAGTCTTGGCTAGATCGTAGAAGATTCCACCTTTATGAAATTTGCTATTCCAGGCTTTAAGTATATTATCTATGGGTGTATAAACTGCATTTTCAGTTGAGAGCCCTCTCCTGAATCCATATTTTTCAGCTACCAATTTATTATTAACTTGTAGATGATGTAGTCTGTGATACATTGTTGCCTCAACTACTTTTGACAGTATCTTCAACAAGGAAATTGGTCCATAATTAGCCATATTGGAATTATCACCTTTCTTGTTCAAGGGTTTCACAATAACATAGTTGAAACGTTCAGGAAAAATACCCATTGAAATTGATTTATTGCAGATGTAAGACAAAGGTTTACTAATTTGTGTTCCACATTATTTTAGAATTTTGCTCAATATTTCATCATAATGTGATGAACTTTGAGATTTTAAGGAGTTAATAATACTTTTTATGTCTGCTTCTGTTACTGGAATTATATTCATGGGAGGAAAACCACTGGGATGTGAGTCCCTTAGAAATCAAGTAGGAGGATTATCTTTGACATTTTGCATGATTAAACTTTCAGTTATATTTAGAAAATGATTGTTGAATGCTCCAGCTGCTTTATCTGGCAGTACCTCTGCATTATCATTTTTAAATGAATGGAGACATATGATCTGGACTTTCGCTCTTACATTTTTTAATGATGTTCCATGTTGTTTTCATCTGATTGTCAGATACATCTATTAAACAATTATAATACAACTTTTTGCCTGTCTGATTACTTTTTGTATTAAAAAAAAAAGCACAGTGCCAATTATAATATGATTTAAGTTTCGATTCATTACAATGTCTAATGAGAATGTATAAACTCCTTTGAGTAGGCAGGATGTCTTAATGCCCTCTGCAATCTAGCCATTATTTCTGGCATTATTTATGTATGTAATGGGAAAACTAGCTTCAGATATGTTCAGAAAGGTATTCAAAAACAGCATTAAAAGTACCATTGATGTCATGATTTAAGTAAATAGTATCCCAGGTTTCATTAGATAATAGCTCTTGAGTTGTATAATTATATCTTGTGTGATGAATTGTGTTCAGTGTGTGTAAGTCCTAACTGTAATCTTTGTGAAAAATGTATTGAGAATAAGGCATTGTGCCTCTTGATCTGATAAACCATTGACTAAAGGTAAAATGGTACAAAAATTTAAACATAAGATATCTACAGATATATTATCAGTGGTTAATTATGGTTTTTCTGAAATATTGTTTGCGATTCACTATATGTAACATACTGTATGTACTTAATAATAGGGATAACTGCTGTTTTCAATCACTATCAGATAAATAATCAACATTAATATCACCACAGATGAGGAACTCCATATTTGGTTTGTATAACAATTTTAGAGTTATATGAAGCAATCTTAAGAATTCATAAAATATATATACATATTGTGATTAAATGTATGGTTTTTACTGTTATTGTATAGCAGAGATTTTGATATATTTTCTTCTTAGTATTTAGAGAGTTCAGAAGTGGTATAACAGATGTCTTTTCTAATAAAAATACATACACTACCGTTCTGGTAAATACTACGTGAATAACGAGGTCCCAGGAATAGTTTTCTAAGTTATTAAGGTGTAAGTTCAACTTCACCATGTGGTGTTCAGTAAAAAATAAAATGTGTGGGTTAACATTATCCATGTTCAATAAGTTATTTATCTCGTCACTTTTATGATTCACACATCTAATGCTCCAATGAATAAGAATTAGTGAACTGTCAAATTGATCATTTGTTATTAGATCATAATGCTTTTTATCCATGAAAAATCATCTCATTTTGACCTAGGATTCCTTTTCATTCTTCTAGATGTTCTTTGATCAAGTTCCTGTCTTAATTGGACTGATTCATTATTACATTACAGGTGGTTTTTCTTGTTGCGTCTTTCAATTACCAAGGCTGAAAATATTTCATTAGCTCTTTACACTAAGACACTATTCCTTGTCCAGTGGACTGCATTTCCTTCTTGTTCACTGTTAGATCTTCTTACTTGTATGAGTCCAGCTTCTTCCTCTTTTTCTATTTCTTCTTGTATATTTCCTTGTTCTGCATTTTCTTCATTCTGTTTCAGAATGATGGTAGACTCAATTCTTTGCCTTGAAAAGATTTGTTGATTTTAGTTGCTAAGCTGCTGGCAATTTAATCCTTTCCTGCTCTTGCATATATAATCCATGTCTGGTACAGTGAGCCCTTTGTGCATTCATACTTGCCATACAGACACTCTATATTTGTGTGAGCAGAGGTGTGAGGATCCGTGGTTTTTTTTCGAATCCAAGAGGGGTCCATGAGGAGAAAAGTTTGAGAGACGCCAATTTAATGAAATATGAATAAGAAGAAGTTATGCCATTGTGGTGTGATATATGTAGGGTGACTGTGTTGCCATAAATGAGCAGTGAGGTATGCAAAATCTTGAAACATGCATTTTGAAAATATGTGCAGAATACATGTCTTTACATTCCATTTATATTATGATAAATGTATTTTGTCATAATAGATTACAATGGAGGTGGAGAAACACTTCCTGTCAAATCCACAGAATGAGAAGGCTCCGTTGTCAGCTATGCTCAAACAAGTAATGGAAGACCTCAACACATACAGGATGTGCACTCTTACAGGTTTGTAATGAGGTTGTGTTGTACCATTGTTAGTTATTTACTGCTGATTTCAAAAGACTGGAAAATAAATGCAGGTTTTTAAATTGTGGCACTGCAAATATGCTTGCCTTGTACTTTACATGGAAAAAATGAGAAATGAATATCAAATTTTGTGTGGGAAACTGTGGAGGAAGATCTCTTTTGTATAAGTGTGGGTGCATATGGGAAAAATAACCGGTTGGGAAATGTGTGCAGGGTGTAACATGGTTTTTTTGTTACTGTCAGTCTCCATAGATATTAATTCATGATTAATGGCAGGAAAAAATGTTTTACGTATGCTTAATTTTAATATTGTTGTCAGATTACAGAGAAAATTTATGGTGAGGCATGTGCATAAGCAGGGTAGTGTGAAGCTATAGAGTCATGTTTTAGTAGAGCATTATGGCAACACAATGAAACAAACCACTCTTCATTGTGGTCCAAACACAGCCATGATTTATGATGTGTTACGTATCTCATAAATTGTAAGATACTGTATTTCTGGTACCTACCCTTTAAACAGCAAGATTCAAACATACATATGAATTGATATAAAGTGTTTGTAATTGTTGTTTAACAATATTGGAATTATCAACAAATTTTAGTGAAAATTCCAAATATAAAATTTCCTGAAAATCTGTCTGGTGGTGGCTGATATGTGCCATGTGGACACAGAGAGACAGGACCGACGTAACAAAGCTAATAGTCACTTTTTTAGGAGCTTTGTGCGTGTGCGTAATAATGGATCATAGACATAGGATGTGGAGGTACATACTGTCAGTTTACTTCTACAGGGGAAAATTGAAGTTATTTTATGTAGCAGTTATATTAATGAAACGTATTGTTTATGAAGGTGGATTTGTTTCAGGGGGAGCTACAACAATACATCTGAAAGTCATAAGAATCTCCAAGGAACCAAGTCCTGTGCAAGATCATCAGGTACCAATATTCATAGAGGACCAGCACATGTTCCATTCAGAGCAGTGGGATCTCACAACTTACCAGGTAATTTAAAGGGGCAGTGGGAGGTTGTGTGTGTTCCAGTTAATCTTCATAAAGAGAGAAAATTTCCCTTTTAATGAATGTTAATGGAAATATACACTCAAATTTCTTTCCAAATGTGTTGTTTCTTATTGTACATCACTCACTAGTCTTGGCATTTGATGTTTATTGCAAATGCAAAATTATTGATGAAAAGTTAATCGGCAGTAAGGAAACCACAATGTGTACTTGTGAGTTCTGTTCTGTTATGGAAAACAGCCAGCGCACACATCACAGTTCATGATGACATGGGAGGGTTTTGTACATTTGTTGTTAAGTGTATAGTTCATGTATTTGTGATTGTTATCTTTACACATCTATCTAAAGCGTATAGTGTACCAGCTGTTTTTTTTTTTTTCACATGTTGTGCATGCAACATGCATACAACGCTTAATACACCAGTAAAATCAGGTCATTATTTTGACTTTTTTAATGTAAATTAATCTTTTGGCACAGATTCAAATGGGAAAGTGTGGGATTAAATTTTTGTATTTGTAGCCATGTTTAAATTTTCATTTATCATTTATATTACACTGTTCATCTGTGAAATAGTTCTCTTTTTCACCAGTTGGTCAGATCCTCTCCCTCCCCTGGCAAGTTCTGTGATGTAAGCATGTTAAGGTTACTGTGAAGCAACACGGAGTTTGAAACTTGGCGTTTCATTCGTGTTGACTGAAACAAAACATTTATTTTGTTGTGGGTTTGCACCCTTAGTTTCTTGGTCCAGACAGTATTCTTATATGTAAACATGAGAAAAGACAGATTTGTTTATGTTTTTGCAAGTTTGTTGTGACTCACAAGCAGTGAGATGAAAGACTTTTAATCCATACGGGATAGAATAACGGTTCTGCATGAATCTGTGTGATGTAGGCCTCTCTCTTTTCTTATAAAGATGCACTTTGTCTTTAACATTTAGAGGCCGCATTGTCTTAAGGCGGTAAGTAATCTGCCATTTTGTGGAGACGTTTGAAGGAAGTGTATCATTTGTGGAGTTTGATAGTGACAGTGGATAACTGTGCTCTTCTTCATGCTGTAATGAATGGTTACAGTGATGAAGGTGGTATTATTCATCCCAGATTTCATTCTGGAAAACATGTAGAAGTATAAGGGACCAGGTGAAAATTTTATAGGGCATTGGACCTGAAGGTAATTGAAAATATGTTTTTGAAATTGAAGAAATTTTTTGTTTGTTGTTTTTAACTAAGAATTTGTAGGTAAATTATTAGTGAGTTGAGTGAAAACACCAGTTCCTTTGAAGGCATAACGTATCAAACACGTCAATTGACAGGGCATGAAAATATGTGACTGTGTGATGTACTGATGTAAATGTGTGACAGTGTGATGTACTGATGTAAATATGAGTGTGGTGACTGTGTAATGTACTGATGTAAATATGTGATTTGTGATGTACTGTTGTAAATATGTGACTGTGTATTGTACTGATGTAAGTGTGTGACTGTGTGATGTGCTGATGTAAATATGTGACTGTGTAATGTACTGATGTAAATGTGTGACAGTGTGATGTACTGATGTAAATATGTGACTGTGTAATGTACTGATGTAAATGTGTGACTGTGTGATGTACTGATGTAAATGTGTGACTGTGTGATGTGCTGATGTAAATATGTGACTGTGTAATGTACTGATGTAAGTATGTGACTTTGTGATGTACTGATGTAAATGTGTGACTGTGTGATATGCTGATGTAAATATGTGACTGTGTAATGTACTGATGTAAATATGTGACTTTGTGATGTACTGTTGTAAATATGTGACTGTGTAATGTACTGATGTAAATGTGTGACCTTGTGATGTACTTTGTAAATATGTGACTGTGTAATGTACTGATGTAAATATGTGACTGTGTGATGTACTGATGTAAATGTGTGACTTTGTGATGTACTCTTATAAATATGTGACTGTGTAATGTACTGATGTAAATATGTGACTTTGTGATGTACTGTTGTAAATAT
>Ga0136643_10010162_pt1 | contig 13885 bp, 12 predicted proteins | sample TergutLab28metaG_FD_96883 | JGI IMG/M metagenome (GOLD analysis project Ga0136643, IMG submission 96883) | Labiotermes labralis P1 segment gut microbial communities from Petit-Saut dam, French Guiana - Lab288 P1 (version 3) (version 3) | ecosystem: Host-associated > Arthropoda: Insects >...
CAACTTCACTGTATTTATAAAATAATTTTAAAATTTTGTCGCCTCTCACCCCTTCCCCCCCCCCCCCCATTGCACAACAGCCTTTAGTGAGTCAAGGCCTCCTCATTGTCGAGGCTTTACGATCACACTCAGATACACCACATGCGATATGACTCTTCTTCCACATCTGGAAGAAGTGATAGGAGAAAAGGAGATATTTCTGCCTGACAACACATAACACTTACAAGAGGCAGGCATCTATGTCCCCGGAGGGATTCGAACACGCAATCCCACAAAGCGAACGGTCGCAGATCCACGCATTAGCCCGCGCTGCCACCGGGGCCGGCTGACACCTGCTTACTTTACTTAATTCACTGTGCGCTGTGATTCTTGCTAATATCGCGGATTTACCCTACGTAATTTATGAATTGCTGTCCCCATCATCTGGGTCGATAATGCCGGGAAGAGAACAGGTTTTTGAAACTAAACAACGCTTAGATCTGTGTTCTCGAAGGGCCTGAGGATGACCGACTAGGTCGAAAAATGTCGCCCGGACATATATACCATTGCATATAAATAAAATGTTGTGTTAACGACTGACGTGTAGTATTTTATTTATAGGCTGAAGTTTGATAGCCCGAGAATATTTTAGCAAATTCCTATGCCCTGTGTTTTTAAAGACTTAAAAGCAAAATTTATTTTAATGTCTGTTAATGCTGGAGAAAGCTCGCTTCAAAATAATCCAGCCGTCAGTGGGACTTGAGATGGCCTCAGCCGTGACAGTAAACAGTTGAGTAGTGTGTTAGGCAAGTACTTACCGGCATGTCGAATGAGTGAAGAAGTAGGCAGTATATCCTCCGAAACGTTAGTACGTATCTACCACACGTCACGGTGTCACACATGATACAGTAATCTGCAGCAAATAGTCCGTTTGTAACGCCAACAGGTTCTTTATGGTGAAGGGATAACAAACCTTGTCCTCTCCGATAACATTAACTCCTATAAGGAAGTACTGACGAAGGCAAGCTGTTCATTATGTTAAACTGATAAGTCTTTTCCTATCTTGATCCTTCCCACCTTGATAGACAGTAGTCATAAACGAGGCATATTTTTGCCGAGCTTGTAACGTGAATCGTCGGTGACTCTGATTGCTTCCATTGGCATATAGAGAACCCCATTACAGGATTGGAGCAACAAACTGCAAATTAGCACAGGAACAAATCTGGTCAGAAATAACAAATAACAACCTAAATATTTATTTCTTTATGTTAATATCAACAGTTACTTCACTCCAGCAGTCTTGCAGGAATACCCAAGCCTACTGAAATTACTGTGGTGAGGCACTAATAACAGGTTACATGCGGTAAAGTAACATGTAGCCTATATCGACAGCGAGATGCTTCGCTCTCTTTTTTCCAAAATATTAAATTTAGGAGTCCTGAAAATCTTGAGAGTTTAGAGTGTAGTAACACAACAACACAAAATACGCACATTAGGCAGTAATGGTCAGTAGAGTTAAATAAAATTGTGCCTTCTTCTGTTATTGTAGTTCTTGCCCAAACATGGATGCTCTCGAGATATTAAGGGTGAACGTTTGGTCAAGTATAGATTGTTCACCAAAGCAAGTCATAGAAATGTCTGGAGTGTCCGTGTTCTGCTTGATACATTCCGAATCACGGCAGGGAAAAGACATTTCTTCTCACCCAAAAACTTCCAGACCGGCTCTAGGGCTCACCCAGACTTCTATTCACAGTTACCGGGGAACTTTCCCGGGGGCTAAATGGCCAAGGCGTGAAACTGGCTACCCATCTTCATCTAGTATGGAGATTAATAATGGGTAAAACTGCGAACATCGCTACTCCCACCACATGTCCTCACGACGGGTGGACAACAACATCTTTGACTTCCTACACTTCGAAATGCAGGTTTTCCTGCTTTGTTGTTATAGTTATGATTGTTTTCATTTTTCCTATTTTTATTTATTTATTAGCAGGTTGTACAATGTTTCCAAATCTTCCTGCGTCCATTTAACAATTGTACTGTCTTCTTCCTCCTGTTGCTCCTCTCATTCCAGTCTTTTCCGATTGCCTGTATAAATTAGTAAATCGCAAAGCACCATCAACGGCAAATAATGTAATAATATATTACAATACAAGCACACGGAATGATATACCCCAGTTATCCCTCGCCTTTCGCGATGGTTATGAAAAGTAATCATAGAGTGAAGGCAAAACCACTTCGCTCAAAGTGCTGATGGGAAATATAGCGTTAGGTGAACGCAGACAATTATGGAACCCCCCCACCCCATTACTTAAAATACACACAGTTTTGGACGGTATATATTTGCACATTGCTTGAGAAAGTGATGCTTCCAGCTTGCCGTATGACTGAGTGAGTGACCGCACGTGTTTATCCGCATCTATTTAAATGTTATGGTTTTCGGTAATTTTTTTTACCGGAACAAATGTGATTATATTATTTAATTATTTCCAACGATGTGAAGTGAAAGTGGAGATGGATAAAACCGCGTTTGGCGAGGGATTATTACACGGTTTAAATGCAGCACTGTGGGTTGCTGGACACTTCACGTCACTTCACAGAACTACAGACGAATTTGACAGGAATTCTACGCACTGTTCAGTGCTGTTGTGTTAATACGCCAACTAGATTAAGAGAGTGTGTGGTGTGGAACAGATGTCACTGATTTCTGCAGCTGTCCTTTACAACATATTTTTATGTGGCCAAAATTTTCCGGTTATAAGGGCTAATAACTTCTCCTCTTGAGAAGATAAATTTTAAACAACGCATTTATACAACTGAACTACATATTGGAGTCTTCATGTTCCTTTCCGTTTTTGAAGAATATATATTTATATATTTAGGTGGGTACTAAATTGATTTTGATACGTTAAGTAAACGTCATTAAAAATAAAATAAATTTAATGCTATTTAATACACATAATATAGTATTTATTAATGATGCATGTGTAAGCGAATGTTGTCGACGTAAAGAAATAGAACTTGTTTTGGAGAAATGGCCTACACAAGATTTATTAACAAGATTACAAGTTAATAATGGAACTAAAAAATAAATTTAAATTATTCCTTTCCAAGATTTGAATACTTAATTAATTACCATAAAGACCAGTGAGAAACGTGCAATTTCAAAGAACTCGCGCCTAACAATATTCGCGTTTTTATTGGTGACAAGTCCCCTGGTATAAGCTTCCTTTCTTCCATTTGTTATATTTTCTTGCGAATGGATATGCCTATGACCTTAGCACGAAAGGAATTTACTTTTCATCCTGTCAAGAATGTATTACGCTAGTACAATGTCCGCGCCACTTCTATACATAATCACCATACCGGTTCTGTGAACAAAGGCTCTCAAAGTGCATCTTCAACTGCAGAATCTGTAGTGAACTGTGGTTGCAGCAAACTGTGGCTGCGAAATCAAGAGTCTCCTGTGACACCTGTATTATCGGGGAAGTGTTGCTGTGGGCAATAAAGAGCCCCGTGCGTTTTGTACCAAAATAATATTCTTGGTAATTAACTCTGAAAGATCTGGGTGTGGTTGGGGGATAATATTAAAACGGATCTCAAAGGAATATGAAGCCGTCGACGGGGTTTGTCTGGTCTGGAATATGGATTAGTGGACACACGCACACGTAGCAGAGCCGACGGGTTGCATAAGATGCTGTGAACGTTTTACTGAGGTCTTTTAGCTTCCCAAAAAACGATGTTGCTGCTTGTACTTGGTAAGTTAGTTAAACCTGAATTTCTCTCTACATGGCTTTACGAAATTCTCAGTGAAATAAAAATCAAGTCACAGATATGGTTAAGTTAAGAAGCAGTTCAGGGGGCCCTGTTATAAACATGTGCTCGTGAAAAGCAGTAAATTTTTGAAGTGCTATAGCAGACGCGACACTGCATGTAAGCTAAAGGGTTTCGAAAGTACACGCAGTTTCGAAATGCACTGTATGTTATTTGACATACGTGATAAACATTTACGTTAAGTTACTGCACATCCACTGAAAGTTACACGGCATTCTCACTACAAACGCCACACTACACACACACTGTAACTGATTTGCTTCTCTTCGTTAAATAATGATTACACTAAAGATATGTTTTAAATAAAATCTGTAGACCTGATTGGTGCGTGTGTTATTCGTATAGGGCCTGCAAAGTTTTGTGTACCATCAGCCCTACGTACAAGAATGTCAGTGATGATTAACATGAGCTTTGTGTAATGAAACGGGTAATTAGAGTAGTCGGGTAACGGTAGACTTGTGTATGTGCACGCTATGAAAGGATATGCGGTACTGGGTGGAGATGAATGGTCAGCTTTACTTTGCGGCCGCTATACCCCCGAAGAAGGAGCCGCCGCTGTGCATTGCACGTGCAGGGAATCGAGCCACATCTCTGACTTGCAACCCACAGCCGCAGCACCAATTACGAGGTTCCACAAATGTTTTTATTCGGCAGGAACTATGCTTGCATTGCCATCTTCCGACAAGACTTCACAAGAACACGTTTGTTAGTTAACTTTGCTGTCATCTAGTGACAAAAGTGTAAACGTTTAGAGTCTTACATTGGTGACTCGCATTGAAGTAGAATTACGAGATACTTTAGCGCCTTTTGCTGGAAAGTGCTAGTCAACGATCTTCATGCCCAGGTCCTTGTTTATGACGTCACAATCTAAACATTGCTCAGCTGTGGCAGAGGTGTATGCAGTGTTGTGTGATTGAGTATTGGATTCAAACAAAATTTCTTCGGAAAATATCGTGAGCGGCCGAAAATTTCATCACGGCGACCTGTTAGCAAGCCTGGCCTCGAGCGGAGAGTCGGACGACGGTGGACTTGCTCCGCCACCGCGAAAAAAATCACGAACTTTGGACGCTACAATGCAGCAAGCAGCAAATGGCTGTACGCAACGCAATGGAGTGTCCGAAGACCATTCAGCATCTTCAAGTGAACAGAATGGCACCGAACTTACGTCCGATATCAATGCAGTTAATGGAGCACCAAATGGAGAAATTTCGCCTAAGATAATAGACAAGACCAACCAAGACATTGTGCGACTGATTGGTCAACACCTTAAAACAATAGGGCTCAAGTATGTTTGCTTTATATGAGGTTTTTCTCAGTTCTTATGGTCATGTTATTGCATTATTAATACATGTGCTTCAAGTCTGACGAGTGACAAGTAAAATTGGTAATGGTTAGTGATGTTCTGCTATGCCGACCTATAAATGACCTCCATAGTGAATGTGATAGTTTTACGTCTTATACGTGCTGGTAAAGTTACTGTTGCGGTATTAATTTAGACAACATGACAGGTTATGTTAGAATATCGATGGTGGGTGTTCAGGTAGCTAGTTTGGCAATGGGAACAGTATGTACAAAATTCTTCTGCACTCATTTTTTGTCGTAAGTAAATGATTATTAATCGACTAAAAATTAAGGTGTCCATATAATGATTGTACAGTTAGTAGTAATGTGAGGATGGAGTGACTAGCGTGAAGTAAGGATGACATTTGTGTGTCTCCATACGGATTTGCTGAAAATTCTTCTGCTGTAGTTTGAGTTGGTAGGAAACATAACACAAATTTACCTTGAACGTATTACTAAAATCGTTATGGCCAAATGAATGTGACCGATTACCCTTTTCACAACTCTGCTCAGTTTTACTGTTGATCAAGCATTGCAGATACGCAGCAGGTTTGTATTTACACAAGCAGTGTAGGAGTAATGTTTTGGATAAAAGTAGTGTAGATGTAAGCATTTTATGGGAGATAATGTAGACTGTCATAGTCTGGTGGGGGAGAGGAAAACTGTATTCAGAAAATGAGAGGTAAGTGCTAGGTATACGTGACATTCAGTGTAGATCATTGTCAGACATTTTTGTTAACATCCCATGTCATTCAACCGACATAACATTGAAGTGCTTCATGAATTTGATTTGTTCTTCATTTGCCAGGTCCCTCAAGTTGATTGACTGCTTATGTGATATGTTGAAGTTTTGGTATGATATCCTGTTTATTTTAAATTAGGCCATATCCATTTCCTCTGTTATATATCAGCTTCCATTAATACTGAATAGGAGCATGGTGATTAATTTTCTGACACAACTGTTGAAGAGTATGCATTCATTAACACTTAAAAACATTGCTATTTCCCTACCCAGATAATATAGTTTAATGAAAATGATAGTGTAAGTATAATATATACCATCTTAGCTGTGTTTTATACTTCTCACATATTAAAGATTTTAAACTGTATTAGGTTACTGTTGCCAACCCAACAAAGCCACACAAACACAAGTCACAGTACCCAAGATACGTGACAAAAAAATAGATGTTAGAGTTTGGGGTTTCATGCTAATGACAGTATCTCTATTTGCCATTTTCTGGATGCAGTAAAATTGCAAATTGTATTTCAGCAAGGCTGGGCTTCAATATATTAAGAATACTTGCCTTTTATTTTATCACCAAGGTTTTAATTTTGAGAGTTCATTTTATTAACACAAGGTATTTGACAAGCCTGGGCTCAGAAGTTTCGTTTTAGTGACAGGTACTAAAGATACATGAAAAATGATAGGGTGTGAAGTTTTATTTTAGTGACAGCAATCACTTTATGCCTGACAACATAAATTTCAAGCACAAACTTCATTCTTTCAAGACTGGTGTGTTATATTGCCACCAGAGTTAGTCTTTAAGGTTTCGTTGTAGTGACAGAACTGTAAGTTACAGTTTCCATTATATGTTTCAAGCAGAAACGCTAGTCAAGTACAAGCATGGTTCAACTTTCATTTTATAACCAAGGTTTGACTTTAGCATTTGTATTTTAATGACAGAAACTCAAAGTCATGGTTCTGCAGTCTCAGTTTTCTTTCATTTTATGTTATGCATGAATATGGTGTAATAAATGATCAACAAACTACAAGCTTGCAAGATGGGGTCAGAGAGAGAGGAAGGGAGGAAACTTCCAGGATGCTTACTAACCTTGCTAACTGTTAACTGACTCATACCTTAACAGCCAGTGTCTTTTGTTGACAGCATTCATTATGGTTTCAGTTACATCCAACATGAATTCCAGACCATAATTAAGGTAATGTGTTATGGTTATACAGGGTACATACTATATCTGACACATATTGTTTTGTCACTTTCTGTTAGCTACCATATGACATAGACCTAGGCAGACTGACCAAGCGCCATAAATTTGTTCTGTTGCACAGACGTAACATGTCTGAAGTCAGTCTTTCTTTGCAATGGAAGTACCACAGTAACATCCACTTGTTTCTGTATGATATATATGCTAAATACTGATCCTGTAAGAAGAGAAAGTTTCCTGATGTACAAGTTTGAAACATGACAACAATTTACAAGAACATGACAAGGTTTTGAGCAATGGGTTCCAATCTAGGCAGGAATAAAACAGCAGAATACATTTGCTATATAAGGAACAATTAGATGAAATTGGAGCTACATATAAGACATATCCAAGTAAACTGTTGCATCATCTGGCACACTAGACACTTGTGTCTGCATCATCAGCACAAATATGTGACTGAATTATGTTATGAGCATTCTAGTATAAGACAGCTGTAGTTCATGAAATCTTTGACGCAGATAATGAAGCCAGAATGAATTTTTTCAGCAAGATAATGGTACAGTTCACAGACTTTTTTAATGTATATACCTATCGCATTTAAAGTCGTAATTTATTAAAGATTATTTCATTGTATCACAATATGCCATTTAATTATTAGACATATTATCACAGCATAGCATAGCATATTCTGAGTTCTTAATTTCAGGCTGTCACCTTCGTGAACAATATTATACACTATCCTTTAACATGTTGCACAAGTAAAAAATTTGCTCTAGGAATGATGGGCCTATTCTCTTTTGAGACCGTAAGTTTACACTGGTGTGTTTCATTCTGTAACTATTTGTGCTATAATAGTATGATTTTTAACTAAATTCTGTTGTTGTTATAGAGTGGTTTTGGTGGCAGAAAATTAAAAAAGGATTGGGGCCTTCTTGTTTGCCAGATCTGAAACTTTTACATTTTTTTTACTTGTGATGCATGTTAAAGAGTAAAGTGTATGTTAATAATTCGTGCACTAAAAACAAATTAAAAAAAAGCATTAAGAATATATTGTTTTGCAATGAACAGTATATTTGCTATGTATGATATTTCTGCAAAAGGTACAGCAATCCCTGTACAGGCCCTGAGGGTTCCAGGAGGCTGAGGCTCCCAGATTTCGTAACAGTAGGCACATGAAGGTGGTAAAGTTGTCACCCCTACAAACCAGCCACCTTTACCGCCAGGAAATATTTTCTGGTACTAATTTCTTTTAGAGGACGAGTCGACCACAGGCCCATAGTGCGGCCGGAAGGATTATGTTAGTGAAAAATTCCAGTGATATGTCTGCAAGCCAGACGAAACAATGTCTTAGCACATTCCTTAAATATGGTCTAGAATAACCTAATATCAACTGTATTAGTACATTGACCTGAATGGCATGGACCCTTCTGCTGTCAAATTTAAATAGCATTGAGTGGTGCATTGCCTGCTGCCACACAAAACAGTCTGAATAGTTACCAACAATATGAATCAGCTAAGTCAAATATCCTTTAGTAATATATTCAGTCATAGATGTTGCTTCTGTTACAGAAACATCAGTTTTTTTTATGGTCCTGGTATTCGTAGAATTGCAAATATTTTCATATTACCGGTGAAATAAGCCATGCTTCTATTCTTTGTTAGATACCACAGTCTTCTGAACATCACCAAAATCTCACTGGATTATTGCATAATTTTCTACAGTAGGGGTGCATAAATTTTCCACAAATCTAGGAATCACCACAAAATTATAGGGATGAGAAGGGAGACATGAAGCAAGCTTTATACTAAGGACCGACAATACTAGGTACCACCTTACAAAATTCAGTTGCCCGGGCAACCTGGCACCTAGTTTTTCTGTACGCCTGTTCTACAGAATTATTCTCTAAGGCATCAGTTGAAGATAATTACTGTGTGGACTCTGTGTTTCTTATGTAAGTATACAGTCATATATATATGTATATTTCTGAACTTCAGGATCATAATCAGCATTTATGAGATTTTCTTGCTGGTTAAACAAAAGATCTGTTCTTACATTTTAATTATGTTTTGTGTTTTGAACAGACACCCTGGGTTTTAAAATGTGGACATAAAATGAAAGTATTCTCCATTGCATTTTTGAACTTTTTTAAACTTTGCTTGTTTGCTAATTTTATGTTTTGTAACGTGGCTGTCATCTGCAGATGATGTAGATTGTGGAAACTTGTTATATATATGTTCAATGCAGATGATAAACAGTACAATATAATACCAACAAATTGCGCGTATATGTATGAATAACTATTTGGCATTTTGTAATACTTCTCCTGCATGATTCAGCCCATGATGGCCATCTGCAGGGAAAGCTTACTTGCAAACATAAGTGTTTCCAAGGATGTGCATATATACGTTAATTTACTCTGAGTGAAAACTCAATTGCAGTAAGTAAGTAAGTAAGTAGTAGTAATAATTAATAAAAACATTGCTAAAATGTATAAAATAGGAAATTATTATAGATGTTTTATGTATCTTTACAAATTTATGCTAGATAGCAAACAAACATCTATTAGTGTCCTGGAAAATAGTTCAATAAGAATTAAAATCTGAAAACTGCTTAGTGCTTTACATTTGCAAGCTAAGTTTTCATGGTATAAATGTCATGTCAGTATACACACCATGTGTTTTGTGTTGATATTTACTCTGTAGTGTGCCACTAAGCAATAAGCCTGTAGCTGTTATTATAGTTATTCATAAATATTGGTGCAGTTAGATGGTATTTATGTTGTAGTGATTGTGGAGTTGCACTTATAACAGTGCATTGCCATCCATGCTACAGTGTTCTGGTTAGAAGATGAGTACCTGATATTTGACAACACATCCAGTTGTTGGGCCTTTATTAGTGCTCTTATGGTACTTTGACATAGTGGTTGTGTCAGTAGTTTCATCAGATTTAGCCTATATGTCAGTATTATGGTATAATTTTATTCTGAATGTGGCACTGTGCCTACAAATTATACACGTAGTATTGAATGTAGATTGACTGTACTGTGTTTTGTAGTCACTAGTGCGGGAAAAGTGAATTCAGTGATTGCATACTTTTGCAACTGTCCTTTATGTTCTCATACCACACACTGTACAAACACCAGCTGGGTTAAATGGATGGCAACTGGTTGTACAGATTCTCATATGCCAACTGAAAGCATGGACAAGCTTACAAAGTTTAAAATTTTGCTCTTACCACATGTCTTATACCTGGCAACTGTGTAGTAGAATGGGACAGTGATAGAGATATCATTATTGTGCCTTTCTTGCAGGATTCTCTGATACAGAGCAGTTTTAAGAGATTTGTAAACCCATCTGATGTCTTCAGGAAGATGTGTCTCCAGCTAGGGCATAAGTTAGTATGATGTGCATGTTTTTTGGCATGTGGTGTTCTCTGCAGAAACCTAGGTTTTACACTCGCAAGCTTCTTCAGGTGTCCTTGAAGTTTTGCCAAGTAAGTTGTATCCCATGGATCGCTGTAGGGGAAACTCTGCTCATTGAGTACGTCTCGGTTGAGGATGTCATGATTTGGTTAGTCCGAGTGTGCAGTTTGAATGTCATTCACCATGTTGGCTGCGTTGCTCCCAGTACTTGAATAACACATTTTCTTTTTTTCCATCTCACAGATGAGGTGATCATTTCTGGTCAGCTGTTCTCTGTTTCTGAATTTTGTTACTATTGAAATCACTCAATTGATTTTGCCTATTTTCTCATGTTAAAAACAATAAAAATATCTGAAACAATACATTTAAGTAATTTTTCACTATTGTTAACACCAGATGAAGGGCAAGTCCATGAATGAAATGATTCCAGGTGTCATATAATATTGTTAGGATCTCACTAACTTTCATTTTGTTGCCATTAACTTCTTAAAGACCTGCAGTTGGATCTTTTGGAAAACACTCCTAGAAATTCTATATTCTAAATTATATGTAAATTATATATTTAGGCAAGAAGGAAGTTAACAGAATTTTTGCTACATAATCTCTGTTTCTACAAAATGCTATTTTTTTATAACTTTATTTGAATTACCATCTCAGTAGGATAGAGGTTAACATGCATGCTGTTTCCTCTCTATCTCTCTCTATCCCCCCTCACTGGAGCTGTCAAATGCTGTTTATAAGTTTTGAATTTGTTGGGAGTAAGGCCATGTCATCCTTGTACATTACCATTTTACATTATGGAGGTTTACACTTACTGTTATGTCTGCAAATTAAGTTGAACGATAGGAACCTCAGTGGGTCAGCTAGGAACATGCCATTTATCTAAGTTACACTTTCAGAAAGAGTGCCTTTGCTTACACTGATGTAGTTATAAGACACTTATGATGAAAGTCATATTTTCCAAGGCTTGATTCCGTTTTCTCTATTAGTCGTCCTGCATCTAAGCTGTCACATACTTGTGTGTGATCTGTGAACTGATCATACAAACGGCTCTTCTGTAGACAGACATTCTTACATATTTCAGTGAATAGTTCTCTTACTGTTTGTGTAGTAGACATCCTTGGCATGAAGCCATACCGGGGTTGTGTTTGGTATTCTGCCCACTTCGCATTTATGGATTAACTTCACTGACGCAGAGGGAGACACACCTCATTACTTGTTACATTATGCATGTTTGTGTTATCTTGTGTTTCGAGTGTACAGCTCTACTTCCATCAAGTAGTGCCAGCCAGTGGGAATTTGTGTATGCTTCATTATATTGGGGTATCGAGACAGTAAGAAAAAATAACCACCTGTCTTTTTGGTTATGTAAAATCACTGCTGTAACTTCCTCTTGCATGTAGGGTACAGTGTCAGGAAGAGTGAGTATGTCCAACATACTGAATGCCACCTTTGAAAACTGTTGCTCATAGTTCTCGTGGCATTGCAAATAATTATTTTACAATTTCTGTGAATTAATTAGGTAATATCAGTAATGAAGTCATTAATCACACTGTAATTATGCCTGTTCCTGCTGTTTAGACATAGATTACTGTGGAGCTTGTTGGTATATTTTCCTGCAGAAATGTGATGATATTGAAGAAGTATAATTGAATCTTTGTTTCAAGTTATTTTATATTTTACATTAATTTCTTGGAAGCTGTAGAAAGTGTTATGGAGGAATTGTAGTCAGCAAAGCATGCCTGTCTTTTTAAACATTTGGCTAGCAGATGGTACATGGACTTTGAGCCACTGGTTGTGAATTGCACGGAGAAACAGTGTAGATATTTGGGAAACAAATGAGTATACTTTTTTTTTTAATTTGGCTGCTGGATTGGCTTGTTGTGGAGAGTTTCCAAAAGTATGTACTTTCCTGTATTGTTGTTGAGAGCAGTCTGCTCCAGGAAGCTGATGCTGAATTTTACACTTTATTCTAGTATTGGTTAAAGAATGGGTATTAGACGTTTAATATATAAACATGTTGAGCAAGTTCACACAGGTGGTGCCACTTCTGACCCTTATCCAGGAGGCACTTGGTTTGAGTCGTGGTTGGGACATCAGTTAACTGAGTGAAGGTCTTTCATGGTTTTCCTCAGCCCCTTGAAGTGAATTTCAGGATGCCATCTCAAATTTGTTCCCAAGTCCTTCTTCTCCATTTTATCTTCATCATTCATTGTAATTCGGTGTTTTGACATTATGCTCGAAGTTCACTGACAGTGTTTGTGCAAAACAGGAGGCAGAAAATAGTGTTTCTCTGATAGTGGTGGCGAGTAAGTCAAAATGACTGGGATGTAAAGTGATTGTGTTATTCCAACTTTCAGGGGGAGGAACAGAAGAAAAAACAGTCATATTAGCAACTCTGTCACTTTTTTTTTAAATCTAAGGTTATGTTGCTTAATGAGAGTACGAGTAGAACATCTCATATTTTGTTGATATCAGATTACTGATGTCTGTGAGTCCGTAAATGGCAGTTTACTTTATTTAACACAGTTTAGAGTGTAGTGTTCTTGAGCATTGTGTATCAACTGAAATGAATTCAGAAGGCCTTTTTTCCTGTGTGAAAATATGACTCCTTAAGCTGTAGTCTGTATTGAGTGTGAACTGTCACTTACATGAATTCCTAAAAATTATAAAAGTATCACACTGTGTAAATATTTGTATGAACTTTCAAACAAATATTATTATTCTGCTAATGTAAGTAAATATTATAGGCTGTGTAAGATTTCACTTACTTAGGGCACTCAATATGCAACACTTCATCACACTCAGCATCCTGATAAGCAGTGGGCATTTCCGTCCATTTCGTCTCCTTCAGATACAGTTTGCCTCCACCCTGTTTTCTGTATGCTCCCTGTCCCTTATCCTTGGTCAGTCTTGCTGCTCCAAGTGTTTGGTTTTATGCTGCAGGATGTTGTATTTAGGCACAAAACTGTATTTTTACTTACTAGGTTTAACAAATGTCAGGATTTTATCATTGTACCCATGTTAGTGAAATTGTTCCATGAACGTTTTTTCATGGCACTGGCAAGCTTTGCTCTCCTGTCTGAATGGTTTTAGCTCCAAATCTTGTGTGACTAATGCAGTGGAAGGGGGAAGAATAAATTCTTCAGGGATATGATGCTCCTGTTGTTGGGTGTGTAGTTTCCAATGGTAAAACTCAGGAACTACACTCCAAATGACACAGTGTCACATCCCAGAGGAACTGAACTTTCAGCAGTACCATTGTGAGAACCCAAACTCTCACAGTGGAAGAGTATTGCATGTTTTTCATCTTTTCTGATTTGGACATGATTTTATTCTAATGTGGGGGGGGGGGGGGTAAAAGA
>Ga0136643_10010166_pt1 | contig 13881 bp, 8 predicted proteins | sample TergutLab28metaG_FD_96883 | JGI IMG/M metagenome (GOLD analysis project Ga0136643, IMG submission 96883) | Labiotermes labralis P1 segment gut microbial communities from Petit-Saut dam, French Guiana - Lab288 P1 (version 3) (version 3) | ecosystem: Host-associated > Arthropoda: Insects >...
AGCTAGTCAAGAAATTCCCCGCATTTCACGGAACCCGAAGGTTCATTACCGCACTCACAAGCGTCCGCCACCTGTCTCTATCCTGGGCCACCCCAATCCAGTCCATATACCCACATCCCACCTATCCACCCATCTACGCCTAGGTCTCCCCAGTGGTCTCCTTCCCTCCGGTTTCCCCACCAAGACCCTATACATCCCCATCTCCTCACCCATACGCGCCACATGCCCAGCCCATCTCATTCTTTTAGATTTTATCACCCGCACAATATTGGGTGAGGAGTACAAATCATTTAGCTCCTCGTTATGCAATCTCCTCCAATCCCCCTGTTACCTTGTCCCTCCTAGGTCCAAATATTCACCTCAACACAATGTTCTCAAACACCATCAGCTTCCTTTCCTCCCGCAATGTCAGCGACCAAGTTTCACACCCATACAAAACAACCTGGGTCTTCGAAGTGGCCTCCTTCAGCCCACCCCACCAAAACCGTGCATGCATCTCTCCTGCTCTATATGCACGATATGCCTCGCCCATCTGACCCTCACATCTTTGATTGCCAGAGGAATGCAGATCAAGGAACTTTTGTCCAGGCCCAAATATCTCAACAAGTGTCAAAGACACATACAAGAAGACAGGCAATGTACGTATAACGTAATTGAGGCGCGTTCTTGCAACCATTGTTGCAGTGGAAAAACCGTAAGTATTTTCGTAGCCTTAGGTATCCAGTATGCAACGCGCATGCGCCATATCATCTGTGGCCTGCCCCGCTCTGTACATTTTTCCACATTATCTCACACACGGCACGATTTTCGGAGGTGGGGGGGAGACTTATTGAAAACAAAGTGTGTGTTTTGATTTTCTCTACGACATATGCCTGAAACATTTCTCATTCTTGAAAAAAACTGAGCGAGATATGATCAAAAATGCCTAGCGGTCTTCATGGACAGTACCCGTTATTCTTGTCCGGTTTTAATGAAACCTGAATTTCCTTGGCAGATTTTTTTTTCCGAAAAATGCTCGAATATCAAATTTCATTAAAATCCGTCCAGTGAGAGCCGAGTTGTTCTATGCGGACAGACACGACAAAGCTAACAGTCGCTTTTCGCAAATTTGCGAACGCGCCTAACAACAGGCAAAATTATTTTTCTGCATGTTTCAACGTAGTCTGTAGTCTTAGCACAACAGAAGAGACAAGATTGTGGGCCGACTGTTAGCCGGCATCATTAGAATTTAACCCTTATCCTGCTAACGCGTAGAATATGGTGAGCTCCTAATAATGCCAGCAGATGGGATCAAACTCGACGTTTAAGGGGTTAATGTGTGGTTTGTCTGTTGCAGCAGTTGGGATCCAACCGTAACACAATATAACACAATGTGCACACCAAGGCGAAAGTAATATTAATGAACATACCAATGGCATACTTTCAGAAACTGGTTCAATATAAAAGGATGTTTGCGAATGCGGCACTTCCAAGTTTAACGTCTGTCAAGAAGGCAAGGTATCATCAGACAGCACGCTTGGCGGAGAGGGCATCTCGTTACCTCACGATCGCTTTCATCCTTGTCGTGCCTACCCCATTCGACCGTCCTTCACTGTCGACACTCCTGCCATTTTTCAAGCGACGGCATGTAACCTCTAAACATGGCGTGTCATCTTTAAACTACTTTAAGTCGCTGTAAATCTGATGATAAATCGTGAGTGAGAGATGGATGAATAAGTATACAGCGTGGATGGAATGATACTGATGGGGGGGGGGACCTTTGCCAGTCCCACTATTTTCACCATAGATTCCACACAGCCTGGTCTGGAGAACGAACCCAGGCCTCCAGGGTGGGAGGCCGGCGACTAATCACCTGATACCCTGGCCGCAGATGACATGTCGTCGGTAGTTTCCGTTTCAAATTTTATATTACTTTAACGTACAAAATACGACGGTCACAAATGGCCGCTAGACTGCCGATCGAGTAATACGTACGCGCCTGACGTTAAGACATATACGTCGTTGTCAAACGCTACAATATTCAGATTTATTTCTGCCTTAAAGTGTTTGCCTTGGACTTTGCGTAACACCATCTGTAATCCAGATGTAATTCATCGTTATCGGTAGCAATTACAGATTACAGGCGTTATTTTTCTCCCCCCCACCAAGCGATAACGAGCGAGAACAACATAAGATACGTCTTGGCATTTTTGCCTTTGTACAGAGTTAACGACGTGTAGGTTGGCTTGTGGTTACCGACGTTCGGAGAAAACACATTGGTCTCATCTTCGAGGGTCAAGCAGTTCACCAAGGCAATTAGATTGCTTGAACTTGCTTCTTGAATACGAGACCGACGTCCCGAAATGTCGGTAACAAACTAACCTACGCCGTGTAACATCTCAGAAGTGCGTTCTACTAAATTACATGGCGGCGGAAGCCTGAAATCACGCAAAGGTTACAGCTTCAATTCTTCCTTCCTGCTCCAACAGTCCTTAATGTTCACATCTCATCAGACACCAGCCAACAGCACCTACGAGTGATACGGTAACGTCAAATGAAACGGCAAAACATCAGGCTGAAGGTACTGAGTTTTCAAACATTTTCCTGACCGGTAACCTTACAGCGTTGCATATTTCACCATCACCGATAACAAAACTAACAGAGTTCTCTTTATGTTGGGACAGACCCTCCCCAATCGTATACAATACTACTACGTGTCTCGGCCTGAGACCTTCCACATGCCCATCACAGCATATACTCAGGGCCAGACAGTACACAACCCCATTTATCAACAACCTGCACTTCGCCACTCATGATAAAGATTTGTAAACGTACATTCTACCATGATTTTTGAAAATCAGATATTTGGCCATAATATTTTTCATCCAGGATTATCTGTGGATAACATTTCTACAAGCCTGCGTCCCTAGTGTTTGTTACATAAGATCTGAAACAACGCAGCAACTCCACCACAGATGTTACACTGAACAGTAAAGTGAGTTAATTATGAATTTGTGTTAACGAATTACTGGCCCATTTGACACTTTTATACTTCCAACTTTATATGCATGTATATTTTAACATGCATAAGTGACTGTCTTCGTAATTACTCTAACCTCCTTGATAATTCCCCCAGGAAAGCCGAAACATGCAGAAAACTAAATACAATTAGCAGGTTCTCCCCAAATGAAGTGAATTTTGTTGGTTTCAACGTGTGTGACTGACTACGGCTGTTTAAACTAGGTCTAGGATCAGTTACAGTTCATAAGCCAGGCTCACCAACACACGACAGCATATGAGCAAGAAATTTATCACAAACACTTACGGCCACCGGTATCTGTATGATCCGTCTTGATGAATAATGTCCAATTCTCCTAAGGTACCTGGTGATACGATGACAGTCAAACACAAGTCACTCACAAACACAAACTGTCAACATGAAAGAAATACACCACACTTAATAACACACGTCACACAGCAAATACCTATGCTGTTTGATTTTATATCCCGCGCCACCAGAATTTACGAGCATGCCTGACACTTGTTATCCAGGGAGGACAATTTTATCATTATCAGTCAAGCCACGCAACGCGCTGCACCAACGAGCTACGCTGGACTGCTGCACACAACACACGCGCAACCACAAGCTTCTAACGCGCAACACCCAAGCTACTCACACCACTACCAAAACCGGAACTGTGCTCATGTTTACGGGTTTAGGAGGGGGAGATACAAGCGTGCAGTTCCAACTTTAGTCACTAGGTGGAACCTACATCCAAGTGGCCACAGAGTGAGAGTGAGGCGCCACATGCGTTCATGGGCTTCGGTCATGTAACGTTGGATGATTCTAGCAATGGATTGCAAATGACGTGACAGGGGGTGGCCGTGATCGCATTAGGGGTATTGCTGAAGCATGTGTCCGGAGGGCTGTAAAGTCTAGAAATACTGTTCTGGTCGGAAATCACTAAAAGGGAAACTTGGGCATATGGGTGGACACTGGGAAGTTGTAGTATGCTCAGCAAACGCAAAGAAATACATGAGGGAGTGGAGTTATTTTCCAAAAATTCTTAAAATTTGTCTTAAGAATGCGTGATATGAAAGAGACTTGGAGCTTTGGATTCAAGATAGGGACCAGTCTTGAAAGTGCTACATGTTCCATGCATTTGTAATTCCATGTTTGTTAACCAGCAACAACATACACTTACATCAGTGTAGATACATATTATTTTGTATCATACTTTTTTTCCTCCCTCCCTTGACTGAACCATCATCAGAGAGATACAACTTCAAGGGAAGTTAAGTAACCAACATCAAACCTTACAGGGGAGTTTCAGGTTTTGTGTGGTCAGAAGCTTACGCAACATTTTGGACCCTCTTTATGAAAAAAATACAAAATTAGGCACGAAAGTGAATATTTATTATGGCCCCTCTCAAGGCCTTGGAAGGGGCACATGCAAGTGACGGGCCCTGAAGCTTATGTTTCATCAGCTTCACAGTAAATCCACCCCTGTACACTTGCATACATTTTCATCAGCGTTGTGTATATCACAGCATATCAAATGCAGGTTGTTATATCTAATACAAGTACACTAAGTTCAGGATAGCGGTAGCACAGTGGCTAAGGTGCTGTGCTACAAATCGGAAGGTCACTGATTCGATCCCAGCTGGTGTCATTGGAATTTTTCATTGACAAAACATCTTTCCGATCGTACTATGGCCCTGGGGTCGACTCAGCCGGTGTGTAAAGCTGACAACCTACCACCATCCTGTGCCGTTGTCATGAAATCTGGGAACCTTAACTTCCTGGAAGGCTCTGGGCCTGTCCAGGCCTGTAATAGGAGTACTATACATTACACTAAGTTCAATGCTCCAGTTTTTATACACAAACATATATAATGAATATTAAACAATGTTTGTGGTCTTAGTCTTGGGTGTTCAAGATATTACAGTTAAAAAATTTCTATATCACTCATTTGTGACAAGTGTGTCACAACTCAAAATTTGGCATATTTGAGTTACTGGTATAGAAAGAAATGTTTGCAGATGCACTTTTAACAGGTATAGTGTCATAACGCAGTTTGCAAAACTCGCCGCTGGAGAGCAGTTGTGTCGTTGTTGCACTCATAGAAAATGATAGCACTTCAAAAACCTTTAAAAGCTTCTCCTCAAAAATCACAGATTTTGAGTTGTGACACTGTTGTCACAAATGAGCAATACAGATCACAATTCTATGAATTGCAAGGTTTTTTTTTTGTCCAAACATCTGGGCTATTTAAATTAATCATTCTGTGGAATAGCACAAAGACAAGTTGTCCAGCTCACAGGTGCATGTAGAGGCAGATGTATACTGACAAAGTGAGAAGCACTGAACCTGGCCAACTAGCATTATGTGTATGTGTTGTATGCTTCAACACACATGAAATTTCAATCTTCCTCAATGACAGTTCAGTTAGAATTCAAACATGTTCAAAATGCATGATATATAACAACCCATTTACCTGGTACATGAATTTTGTTCATGGTTATTAAACACAGGAACTGGCATGGGTAAAGCTTAGGAGGTGAAAGGGGCGAGAATGCCCCTCCAATAATTTTCCTACCTATTCTTTTGGCTACTGAGTTTCAAGTGGCACAAACACATAAAATGCACAAATATTTTCTCAACAATTATTTGGGTGGTGTAAAAAGAGAGAGCGAGAGAGAGAAACCTGCATTTTATGAGTTGCAGTTTAGAGGTATGGTTGATAATGCCCCTATCTCGGTGTTATTAGTGAAGTTATGCCTATGAAAACCAGTGTTGAGATCTCGGGAATTTTAGGAGCAAGCAGACTTCCATAAATGCCAGAATATTCTTCACCAGCAGGGACTATGACCTTCACTGGATGGATTTTGTTGCACCTAGATATACAATTCAGTGAAGACTAAAGCTCTTTGTAACAGTTCCATTGACTTGCACATTACTGTTATCAGAGAGGATTGTTTACTTCAAAATAACCATGTCTGAATAGCATACACCATACATTTAATGATCCATACCCCAGGATGATATACACAGACAATTCCCAACTGTTCCTCCCACATGAATGTTAAACAAAGTACCAAACACACAAAATAACTAAAACTGTTGAGTAAAAGCAGCAAAGTTTCCCATTGCATGCCACGAAAGCTTATGGGGTAGACCAAATGAACTCCACTCTTTCTTCACCTCAGAACCCGAATTGAGATGAAGTTGTCAGCTTCAAGTCTTGAACACTTTAGTCCTAGAAAGAGCTCCTTATACCCATTAAACAGCAGGCAGTATGAGCCCAGGGCTGGTCTAGAGATGGGTCAGCCGAGCAGCTGCCAAGGGTGCCAATTTATACAGGATGCTTTGTCATCAATGGAATAACGGGATAAACAGAGCTAGTAAACCCCACGCACAAAATAATTTCTCTGAACACTATCTGCAATTTGCACATGTGCACTCAAAATACTCACCAGTCTTGTCTTAGGCCAAAAAAAGTTTAAAGAATATCAGTTTCTGGGGGCACCATATTATCACCCTGCCTGGGATGCCAGCATGTTACAGCCAGCCCTACATGCTCCCCAGAGCCAGTATGGATGTCTCAGAAGACAGAAAAATCTCTGATCCCTGCCTGGAATTGAAACACAATTCCTCGGTCACCCAGCCGATGGAAGTCACTATGCTGACTCAGCTATCCCACATTCTGCATAGGCCTGAAGAAATTGAAGGAGCTGAAAAATCTAACTTCCCTTTCTTTTTAAGTATGTACATACTCACTCATGTCTACCACAACCCTTCCAAAGTCTCCACTTGGTTATCTCCATTGCAGTTCACAACACTCCCACATGGCATTTGAAGTAAGGGAATTACAGAACTGAAGGATGAGGCGCAGTAAGTACACAGCACTTTTTTTTAAATAATTTTGTCATATATTTACATTCATATAATAATAATCATAATAATAATAATAAATTTGTAAAACAATTCAGAGTCCTTCAAGGATTGAAATATAATGCATCTTCTCACAACTAACCCTTAAGTTCTACATCTTATAGAAGGTACTGTTGTTTTATGGTATGCAAGGTCACTTTTAGGCTTCTTTTGTGGTTTTTGTGAGTTTTCTTCATATCGTCTTACTGCCTTTCCTCAATTTATTTTGGTTTCCATACACATTTCTCACTTGGCGAGGCTTGGTTATTATTTATCTGTACTTATTAGCCTGCTGCAATGCACAACAAAAGACATATATTTACATGTAACACTGGTGGTCCAAATGTACAATCATTTGCACAGTTGCACACAGCATACATTGCCAGATATGCCTAAGTATATTAAAAACAATCCAAACCAGATAACACAACTGTATCCCTTCGAAGGTTAAAATTATGTATTATCCAGTTACATGTTTTAGTCACCTTGTTAAATAAATATGCTCTGGTTTAAGATCAATAATGTTCACTAGCATTTTGAAATGTTAACTAAAATTATTTCTCATAAACAATGATACAATTTTTATACTTCAATTCCATGTGCACAACAGCAAACTTTTTTCTCCCTAAAATTCAAAATAATTTAAATGCATTTCTCATACCCATTATATCCTGACTGAAGGTGAAACATAACACAGTATGTTCATTCAATGATTTTTTTTTTGGTGTTACTTAATTTCAAGCAGCAGCAGATGATATTTCCATATAAAATATTATCATCAAATCCCCTAAAAAATGTAAACCAAAAAACCCAGAGGCACAGTATTGTCCACTGACATAGTTGCATTATGGAGATAAAAACAAATGAAACTTGTCACTTATGGGGGTTTCTTCTGTAAATAGGAAACAAGCTTGAATATCAATTTCTCAATAAGCACTATAGTGAGGACTCAAGTCACCTGTGATGTGACGCCATGTATGAAGAGTCAAATAATGCCAGACCCTGAAGATAGTAAAAGCAAGTTCCTCTGGAAAATAAGTATCTACCTATCAACACAATGTCATAAACCAGAAGACTTGAATCTCCATCAACATGACTGCTAAAACCTCAAATTTCAAAGTCCTACAGCAATGAACTACAATATCTTTATCATGCCTAATCACTGTGAAATGTAAATTTTTCAAATATAAGATATGAACAAAACAGAAATGGTCATCCTGCGATTTTTTTGGCTTGCAAGTATTCTGTGTCTAGTGGTAAAATCCCAATAAAAACAATGATTTCTAAATTACTTATTCAGAAAATAATACCTTAGTAACTACAGCACCAACAAAATACATTTTAATATCCGAAAACTAGAAAATAATAGATTATTACTTAATGAAACAGCTACCCTAGTACTATGAAGACAGTCTAAATCAATAAGTTGACATGGGAATGGCAAGAGATGTGCACAGAATTTCTCTGGGGAAGGGGCAGGCCATCTTAAAAATACAGGCACTTGAAAGACTAAAAATGAGATGGCATATACTAAAATGGACATTATAAACATGTTGCGATGATGTGTCTAGCTCATATTATGCCCAATAGAAGTGTTTATACAAGTGAAATACAAATTGCACCCTCTGGTGTTACAATTCTTGGTTCTTAGTCTTATTCTTTCTTCTTCCAAACTGATATTCTATCACAGCATGCTCAAAAACACTGTACAAGGGGCATAAGGCATGATAAGACAGGATTCAGTGAAGCCACCACAGCACATTATTACCTTAACCCCTAGACATAAAGAATGGGTCTCCAACCCATGGCTCGAGGGCTGTGCCAAGGTGTATAATGGGGACTGGGGCCAGATTTATAAATTGTGTATATACTACACAGTTTACACAATAACTAAGGCAGTGAATGATGCCACTTACTGTTATTTTTCCAAGTGTGGCCCATGAACCACCCCACAATAATGGGTGTGGCCCTTAGCCAAACAAAGGTTGGAAACATGTGACATACAGCAAGCATGCAAACAGAAAGAGAATTCATTTCACTGGTATGCAATGTTAAAACACACACATGCACGCGCGCACACACACCCCCACAAAAAGAAGCCAAGATGTGTATCAGATGATATAAATGAATTATAAGAATGACCATACATGCCTATTGCAGGAAACATGCTGTCAACAGAAATATTATCTTATACAAGAACAAACACGGTTTGTGAACAAGAAAGTGTTCAAGAAAAGCTATGTTATGTTAATAAATAGAATATTCAATTTTGTGAACATTCTGAAAACTGGCTGGGATAATATCTGCAGTGGAGAAAATCTGACACCAACCAACGTAATGTGGCACATGATGACGTACGCACAATTTGGTTTTGTTATGCACTGTGTTAGCCTCGTACTTTTATAACTTACAGATCCAATTCCAATATGCAGTTTGCAGTAATACAAGCCTGCTCAAATAATTTAAAACTAGTTAATAGCCTAAAGATCACTTTATAGTGAACAGCGTAATTGAATGATGGCAAAGAGGTATATAATATTCAGGAACTACCTGGGGTCTGTTGAACCTAACTGCAAGAAAGCCCAACTGGCAGTGACTTCACATCAGAAGTGACTCAGAAACCCTCCTTACTACATGCCGCATCTTCAAGATGTATTGATCATGACATGAGAACATTCCTTCGATGGAGGTGATACAAAGTGCTCTCTAGAGCCTACTTTCTGTAGTATCTTGTTTTGGTTCTATCAAATCCCCACTCTTGTAAGTAACAAAGATAGTGTAAATACCTGACTATTGAATGTAACTCATTTCTGTGTCATTCTGTTGAAAATAAAGTTAGAGAAAGAAAGAGAGAGAGAGAGAGAGAGGGAGGGAGAGAGAGAGAGAGAGAGTGTTTGCACAACTGTTTCACAATTGGGAGGCCACAAGTTCAAATCCTGATGAGCCTTTCTTTTCTCTCTACTTCCACATTTTCAGCAAATTACATCGCAACAACCTGTTTTCACACTATTTCATTTCCTTGCGAATTAATCACTTAATACTACAAAATCTGAGCAAATGCAAGCATCAGGAAATAGACCAAAACAAATTATAAATATAAGAGTGTAAGCCACGATCAACCTCCCTGACTGCTACAAGCACTCAACCTTTCCCAACTAGTTATGTTTCTTGAATGGGAACACATTTTTACCTCAATATCATTACAAAAATGCACTTCTAACTTCTACCGAAAATTAAGTAAGTAGATCTTATCCGTTAAACCTATGAAATTAATCTCAAAAGTGCATGCTTCCACATGACACCATTATTTTCAGAAATCAATTCAAAGCAAACTGCCCAAAGTGGAGAGAGGATGGATGCCAGTCTACCCCGAATGACAGCCTAAGCCAAGTACTTTTCTTCAGTGGAGATGTGAAACTCCATGTTTTCTTAAGTCTGATACCCAACAGAACTAGGATCCCCTTCAGTGGGTACTTTCACTGCTCAAAAATGTTTTGAAACCTAAACTCCATATCAGTCAGTCATGTCCTAATTGAGCTGTTCAGATTCACATTCCTCTTCTACAAATCCGGAAATAACTGTTACACCTGTGTACATATGTACTGCAGTAAGCTCAAACACAAGGGACAAAAGAACTGATCTTTGGTTGAGTAAAATGTTAATCACTCGAGTATCAACTTAGCACCTTCATGTTAACCCTTTAAAGATGAAGCGCATATTGCTTTATTTAAAGACCCAGTCCATACCGCGCTGTAAACACTTTTCATCTCAGTTATAAAAACCAATCAGTTTATGCTGTGAGTAGCACAAGTCGCTGTTTGTTCTCAGATAAATACAAAAGACATAAATACAGTGTGGGCAGAGCGTACAGTTGTTGAATGTTAAACTGGTGGTGCATCACGTAACCAGGAAAATGAAGGCAAAGAATAATGTATAACTCTGTCATATACACTGTGTGTGTGTGTGTGTGTGTATCAACATTTTAAATAAGAAATGTTAGTATAAACATCATTCCAGGTAGCAATCCGATCCACAGTACTAGGAAACTGGGTACTCAGTTCCCTCCCAGTTTTCCAAAACAGCAGGCATAAGCCCACCTGATTAAAATACATTACGCTACCCAGACACCAGGCATATGAGAGACTGAATCCCACATATTCAATTAAGTTACCTGTAATACATAATATAATGTACAATGGCTCCTCATTCTTAAAATTTTGAAACATAACTCAAACCACAGACCAAGCAATACCTAATACTTGTACTAAACTGCAAAATACAAAATTGAAATGCTGTAAATATTTGATGTTATGCATTGCAGTCTGAGTCAAGGAATTAGAAGTTTGAGAGTCACAGCTAAACATTTTTAACATCCACATGGCATGGCTCAACTTAGTGGTGATGAATACTGTGCATCATTTTTCACCTTAACATTCTGTAACTTTCTCTTGTTACATGAACAGTGAGATATTGTGACCTCTGCAGTATGGTTTTCTTTTAATTAATGGTATAAAGCCAATAAATTTCCTTTGTCTAAAAAATTCAACTCTTTCCTTCCCTTTTGAATTGGCAATGAAGGTAAACTTATATACGACCATGAATTTACGTTTGATATGCACTACCACTTAACTTGTACCCATCACACACAACTTATAACACATATTACTGTGTATGCCAGTACAGCAAGGTAATTAAACCAACAAGGTACACACTTCATAATAAAATAGAGCAAAAGGCCTGTAAACCAAAATCCAATAATTTGAAAATCATCATAATCTGGAATTCTGAGGTACACTTGAGAAAGTGTTACTCTCACATATCTCTAGACGAGAGTTGTCTGAAGTCTATGACCTTTCTTTAAATCACATATACTTCAGTAGTGAGCTACATTACATAACAGAGTACAGCATATATCCAAAGTAATGAACCTACTACAAAAATGTAAATAAACTGTGTAGGATGTTACCTATAGTTTTGCACTTCCTCCACCCCATTCTTTCAAAATACCTCCCTTCTCTGAAACATATCTGTTTTGATCTTATGATAGCTGACAGCATCCTAGAGTCTTAGCATGTCAGTGAAATCAAAGCAGAGCCAAAACTGACTTGTACACACAGCCAGGACACAAGTGGGTTGGTCTTGAACCAGGCCCATAAATGACTATTTTGTAGCATGCATTATACACCAGCACTTGATACGTAGTACTTCATTTTATGTTAATTCACATATATTATATATACAAATCCTAAATACAATGGGCACTGAAAAGTTAATTTGTAAACACACATTCCAGCAGGGACATGCAAATATCAGTTTCTGGAGGAGGAACCTGTCCCTGGAGTAGGTCATGACCACACACACACACACATACACACACACACACACATGCACAAAATAAAATGATTCTCATACTAAAATTTCTAGTACGTACTCTTCTACACAATCTTATTTCGTTTCATGCATTCATAAAATTTAGAAGCATCAGAATGGCAATGTTGACTAAACCAATAAAGCTTACTTGCACTAAAGAAGTATTACACAATTTTTAAAAATTACAAATCAAGATATAACGCACGTAAAAACGTAAGGAATGCAGGGACCTGTCTTCAGGCTCTTTTACCTCCACAAAATTTTAACATCACAGTTCAGTTCACTGTTCTATAAAACCAAACAGAAGAAATTATTACAAATGGCATTCTTAAACATTATCAATTTTTTCTATGTAGTTCATCATCTTTATGTAAGGAATCATTCTTAATAAAAGAAATGGATTACAAACACTACTCCATTTATCAACTGTATGTTTATAAGAATGATGAAAATAAAGCAGGAACTTCCTGTACAGCTGCAGTTCTTGTATTTTTAGGGTCAAGAAGTTAAGACTATGATCCTCCACAACATCAAGTACTACCACCTCAATAACACGGTGTCACATCCTAGTAGATGTGAATCTGCATCACACTGCCATTGCCCCTTAAATCTTGCAACTTTGTTTCTCACACATCAGATCTATATGCTAACACATGCAGATAAGCACTTCTATAATGTACAGAGGAAAAATGGGGGGGGGGGGTTTGAATGGATAAATTTAAATAAGAATCCATTGAATATGATACTTCATGTGGATATATATCACGATTTTTACTCCACGGATGCGATCATGTAGAAAATACTGACATGATACAAATACGGAAATACAGAACTCAAGGGACTATAACCTCACATAAAATACTGTGTTCTTTGAATAAAATAAACAAATTTTGTGAAAGATGTGTTCATTTGTGTGCATTAAGTACCCAGCACCTTTTGCTGAAGTGTTTATATTGGGAGTCACCACTAAACCTAGTAGCGTGAATTTCACTAGACTACCAGTCCAGCATGAAGATGCAATGGAACCACCTCTCAAAAACATATCTCTATTCACATAATTTTTATTTGGCATAAAATGTAAATATGTCTTTGAAATCTGTACTTCTTATGGGACACATTTATAACAAAGTGTATCCAAAAAAGTACAAGAGAAACACAATATATACAGTAACCAGTTCATCAGCAGATGCATAAACAGAGATTACACTGTGGTATTCTAGTACAAGAGTGCTGCCCCACATAAAGACAAAACAAAATAAAGAGATTTGAAACATTTTACCGCCTCTAATTTACACAACTATACACCCTAAAAATTCATCTATCCTCAATTACCAAATTTTGATCTGAAAAGACATGAACAAGACAACATACTGCAGACCAAATGTGCAAATTTCTCAAGTGTTATTGTTCACATCGCAACACAAATACAGAGCAAGATGAAGTCACAAAGTACAACAGAAACATTAATAATTTACATCACTTCCAAATCAGAACATAAGAGCTCCAACCGCCCCCCCCCCCCCCCCCAACAAAAAGAAAAAATCTTGTTCTTGGAAAGTAACCCCCCAAACACAACGCTCACCACAATTTTCAAAAAC
>Ga0136643_10010173_pt1 | contig 13876 bp, 7 predicted proteins | sample TergutLab28metaG_FD_96883 | JGI IMG/M metagenome (GOLD analysis project Ga0136643, IMG submission 96883) | Labiotermes labralis P1 segment gut microbial communities from Petit-Saut dam, French Guiana - Lab288 P1 (version 3) (version 3) | ecosystem: Host-associated > Arthropoda: Insects >...
TTATTTCGATAATCGTTCCTCCGGCTATTCCCCAAAGCCGTCCGTTCGGCGCGAAAGCAAGTTCGCCGATATGCGGAACCGCAAGCGGAGTTGCTTCGGTTATAACTCTTCTTTGAGCAATGTCGTAAATGAACAGCAATGCTCGCGTTTGGTTCGGCGTTGTGCCTTGTCCGCCGTGAATGCTTGCCGCAACGTAAGCTCGTCCGTCCCGATAAGCGATTCCGGTAACGCTTCGGTCGATAACGTGGTGTGTCCAACGCTGTCCGCCGGCTCCGAGCTCTTGTATGGTAAGAGCGCCATTTCTGTTCCCTGAATTGCCTACCGTTCCGACAAGTAGCATTCCGTTTTGCGCGTGCATTGTGAACGGTCGGTCTTGCCTGTGCCCCGTTGTATACAGCTGAATCGACTGATTGTTCGCCGGATTAAGCTCGTGAATCACGGCGGCGGGGTACGCGCCAAGATATAATCTGTCGTTATAGAATGTCATTCCCTCAAGCTGCCCCATTTGTCGCACGGTGCGCGCGTTTGTTCTTACATTCGTTCGTGAAAATCCTTGCGAGCCGCCCATATACGAGCTTGCAAAGAAATAATCGCCCGCAAATTTCAAAAGTTGTACCGACGGTTGAGCGCCGACTATAATATCATTTACGCGCGTTCTCGTCCTTGTTGCGAAGTTGATAAAGTCAATATGCCGGCTTCCCGATTGTATGGACACGAAAATCTGCCCGTTTAGGTTTGGATTGGAATGCGTGATATTCGCAAGCCCCATTCCTTGAATTCCGTGGTTCGGAAATGCCGCAGGAGTCGCGCCAAGGCTTTCGATTTGCCGAGTTGAAAGATTAAAACGCTGGAAACCTCGATCAGCGCGAGTGAAGTAAACAAATCCGTTGATATTTCCTGTCGGCAGGCGTCCTGACGACGCAGGGTTTGCAACCCACGTTTGCGTCGTCAAATCGAAAATCCCCATGCTCCAGGACGGACGAATTAGGGTAAACAAGAAGTTGCCCACAACTCTCATGGAATAAAAATGTGAGATGTTAGTAACGCCTGCCGGCGCGGGAATAAAATTAACCGCGCGAGTGTTCACGTTCATTCTGAAAAACCGCGCGAGTGTGCCTTCTTCACCGCCGTAGAGAAATCCGTTGTGATACGCGATACTTCTGATACGCCCCGAAGTCGGAAAAATCACGCCGAAATCGGTGAATGTATTGTTGTTTGCGTTAAATCTTAAAATTCTGTTAGTTCTTGTGTTTGTGAAGAACACGTTGTTACTGCTGTCAACCGCCATTCCCGTGACGGCGCCGCGGCCGTTCATTGTAAAAAATTGAAGCCGTTGTCCTTCGGGATTATTCGGCGAATATCTGTAAATACGAGTCGTTTCCGGGTTGCCGAATCCGGCGAAATAGACTCTGCCGAGCGAATCTATCGCATATTCCCAAGTGGTTCCGGTCTGTACGTTATGCGTTTCCAAAACTCTCGGAGAAAGCGGATTGCTTATGCAAATAACATTAAGTATTGAATTAGGTGAACCATACGCAACGGTAAGCAAAATGTCGCCGGTGCCTTGCCGTGTTGTCGCGGACATAAAAGTGTTAACTGCCGCTCCTGCCGGGAATGGGGAACCAAGATTAACAGGCGCACTTACATTAAGCGCGTTAAGTCGCGGCGAACTTGCGGTGGCGGGCATAAATCCAATGCAAACTAATACCATAACCAAAGCCATTAACATCGAAATCATTTTTCTTGAAATTTTCGTACCTTCCATTTTAAAACCACCTCTCATCTTTTTGTTTTTCCCTAATTTAATATAACATTTCTATAGTAAGTTCCGAATTCAATTTAAGTATTGAAGCAACGATGTCACAACTCCGTCAAACGAACACAGCATCACCCCCCAAATTTCACCATTATTTTGAAAGTATTTACATTTTACAACAAATGGAAATGGTTGTCAATACATTTTTTGTAAAATGAGGCAAATATTTCAAAATGCAAAAAATCCGCGTGAAATGCGGACTTTTTACTGCCTAATTATAAAATAAGGACAACTATCGCTTTATGATAGTTGCCCTAAGATATTACAATTCAATTTTTTCCGATGGTTCTTAGATTTCTTGCTCTTTTTGCTCTTCTTTGCCGCCTCTTGTGCCCCAATCATCGTTTGTGATTGTAAGAGCGGCGTGAATACGCGTAAAAGTCAAAGAAAACCCATATACTAAGAAATAAAGCGGCACCAATAAAAAGCGTATAGGTCGATAGAGGGAGTAAAAAATGTTATGTTTGTAAGTGATAATAATAAAATACAAAACAACATCTATCCAATTTATATAAAGACCTCTCGTAATTATTGATACGATAAAGATGACGGTAGCAATCAGCCAAAGATAAACTTCGTTAAACGCCCAAAATGAATACCACAAATGTTTGGGAAATGTATCCTTTATTGCCTCTAAACTACAAATATATCCTGATCGTTGCCATCTTCTTCGCTGTTTTTGGAATTTTTTCCTAGTATTCGGCGCAATGGTTTCGCAGTATGCCGTACTTTGGTATCGCGTTTTTCCGCCGGACATTTTGGAAAGGATTGTAAGCGAGCGATCATCTCCCGCCGAAACGTGTATGCCGAATGGAGTGCTTTCTCTGAATTTTTCTAAATTTTCCATAATAAAATCTTTTTTATGTACGGAAAACGCACCGCTACAAACTACCACATCGCCGGTTACCGATTGCGCCGCTCTTCCGAATTGGAAAGCGCCAAAGTATGAGATGGATTGTAGCATCGTAAGAAAGTTTTCCTTCCTGTTAAGTATGCCGATATCTCCTACAACGGATGTGGTTTTCTTTTTTTCAAATGGGCGCAAAAGCTCGGTTAAAGCGTTGGGCAGGATCTTGCTATCCGAATCCAGCATAAAGAAATAATCGCCGCTTGATTGCAAAAATCCGTCGATCATCACTTCGCGTTTGCCTCGATTTTCCTCAAAACGCAGAATTTTAAATTTAGTATTATTCAGGTTATCCTGATGATCTTCGGCAAACGATTTTGCGACCTTGAACGCCAACGGGTCCGCGCTTCCATCGTCAAGAAATATAATCTCATGCACCGGATAGTCTAACGCCAAAACATTCTTAAATATTGATACAATCGACGCAGGGTCTTCATTAAAACAGGTAAGAATAACCGACACCTTATATTCTTTGGTAAGCTCTTTTTTGCAAGGCACATAAAACAATGCGAAAACATCTTTAATCGCTAAAAAAGCAAACATGATTCCGCCAAGGAAGTACCAATATTCCATCCTTAACGTGAACTGCCAAATTGCGAAAACGCATATCAGTATAAGCAAAATTGAAGCAATCTTTCCCAAAGGAGTAAAAGCACGATTCATCTTTTTAACTTGGGCAGGATTTATTGTTGCAGTATTTGTATCATATTTTTCATATAATTTCTTTTCTTCAATAACACCCAAAGGCATATAGACACCTCCTATGATGCTAGATTTAGGGGAGCCATACATGGACTCATTAAACATATATTTTTTACAAACATGGTTGCTTTTTACAACGCCGTGCTTTTCGCACAAATAATCGCCGGTAACGTTAAGTGCGGTCGCGTTTTTACAGGTTTCGCACCGCCCGGCGAATTCATCGAAACGGTTGTCCATTATAATCTCCAATAACGATAACCTTGCCGTTCAATTTCAGCCTTATCTAACATACTTTTCACGTCAATAATTATCTTCTCGTTATTTGGAAAATCGCCGAATAGCGCCTCTAACTTCACCACGTCTATATCTTTAAACGCGTCGTGCGCCACCGCGAACACCACGCAATCCATATCGTGCAAATCATCTAAAGACACAAGTTTTATGCCTAATTCATGCTCCGCTTCTTCCGGAGAAACTTCAGGATCAACGACATATGGGATTATATCGTAATCGCGCAAATGTTCGATTAGATCCATTACTTTCGAATTACGAATATCAGGACAATTTTCTTTAAAAGTTAACCCTAAAATCGCAACTTTTGCCTGCTTTACCGCTTTATTCGCGAGTATAAGCTGTTTGATAATGGCCTCGTCAACAAAAGCACTCATGTTTTCATTAATTCTTCTGCCGGAGAGGATTAGTTGACTGTGCTGACCTAATCTCTCTGCCTCATAGATAAGATAATGCGGGTCAACGCCTATACAATGCCCGCCGACAAGTCCCGGCGAGAAGCCAAGCGCGTTCCACTTAGTATTCATAGCGTCTACTACATCTTTCGTATCAATTCCCATTTTGTCGAACACCATGGCGAGCTCGTTCATAAAGGCAATATTAACATCCCGCTGAGAATTTTCAACCACTTTGGCGGCTTCGGCGACTTTGATGGAACCCGCCTTATGCACTCCGGCTTCCACTACTAATTCGTAGACTTTCGCGATTTCGTCCAAACTTTCCGCGTCCATCCCGGAAACAATTTTTACAATGTTTTCTACTGTATGTACATGGTCGCCGGGATTAATCCGTTCGGGAGAATAGCCGATTTTGAAATCCTCACCACATTTAAGTCCGGATGCTTTTTCCAATATAGGAATACAAATATCTTCTGTAACTCCGGGATAAACCGTGGATTCATATACAACAATAGAGCCCTTTGTAAGGTTTCGTCCAACTAATTCGCTTGCCGAAATGATATATTCCAAATCCGGCGAATTGTCGTTGGAAATTGGCGTCGGTACTGCGATTATAAGGAATTTTGATGTCTTCAACTTTGCTTCGTCAGAAGTAAATTCAACCGCACAGTTTTTGATTGCCTCGTCGCCCACTTCTTTGGTGGGGTCTATGCCCTGCTGATATGTATGCACTTTTTCTTCGTTTACGTCAAAACCTATGGTGTTTGCTTTTTTTGAAAAAGCCACGGCAAGCGGCATACCAACATAACCCAACCCAACTACCGCTAACTTTTCTTCTCTGTTTCTAAGTTTTTCATATAAATTTTTCATACGCCACACACCTTTCACATATTTATTGTGTTTATAAGTACGTTTTTCGATATACTTTTATTGCACACCTTTATTGTACAACAATTTTCACAAAAAATCAACATTTTTTCACAAAAAAGAAGCCCTGTTTGAGAGGGCTTCTTTTGATCCGGTTTTTCTACATATTTTTCTACATACTACTGCTTACCCCTTTCGGGAATCACCAACGGGAGGTGATGCGGAGATGTTGTTGATGAGGTCGGCCTTGATTATCATAATCGGAATGAGCGGGGGAAAGGAAGCTTGCCAATCCGTTTGTACCGCGAACTTTCAGCGCAATTGTTGTCGCGCCCGGGTTTTGCTGTAAATACTCACGAATTTGGGGCAAAATGCAGGGTGATTCGTATGTTGTGTTGGTAAGAAGTCCGCCCCTGTGTTGCCAAACCGCGTTTTGACGGAATCCGTAGAATCCCAGGTCCAAAGCCGCGCCGTTAGTGGGAATTCGTCCTTCGATAATATGATTCGCCATCTGCGGAGTGAACAAATATACGTTAAACTCACTCGCGGAGGTGTTCGCGCCGCCGTCGCCGGTCGTGTGCGTTACAAGCCTGATGTCTTCAATATAATCTATGTTGCCGGCGAACTCTGACAAATCAAATGTCAGGAAAAACATTCTGTGTCGGCTTCCGTTGAACGGCAACCCGTTCGAAAGGGTTGTCGGACGCGCGTCAAGCACGAGATTACTGCCCGCAAGCGGTGTAACCGCGCTGTTTCTGTCTCCCCAATCGAAGAAGTGGGTCGATCGCGTCGTCACGATATCTTGCGTGAAAATTCCGCCTTCCAACGGCTCCCATTGCGCGAAAACATGAACGGTTGCAGGGATTACAGGCGTCAAATCGGTAATTTGGTTACCGCCTATCTTCCTATCAAACCAGCCAACGAAATTGTAACCCGCGCGCGCAGGAGGCTCCGGAATGTCATAGAGGCCGCCCGCGGGGAAGTTCATGGTGCCGATGTTTCCGGTGAATTCCGAAACAAATCTTGTGGGTTGACCGAACTCGTTAAAGAATCCGAACGCGTTGTCTACATTGGTCACGCCCGGCACGCTGTCAACCAACATAATTTCCGCTAAGTTGACCACCACGCCTGTGTAATTTGCCGCGCCTTGTGATTGATTTGAGAAGAATAAGTTCAAGTAAACGCCGCTGTTCGGTGTTTTTGTGAGGATAATGTTATGGCGCACCCATGTGCCCGGCGTGAACGGGGCGGTGTTGTTCGTAACCGCGACCTGTCTCGGCTCGTCGCCGTCCCACCACATGTGAATACCAACACGCTGCACATTTGCTCTTGACCAGAATTGAAGCAAATACTGTCTGCCCGCTTCTCCCGGCACAGAGCCCGGGTTCGTATGCGTTGCGATTCGGAAGAAGTTTTGCGCGCTTCCCGGAACAGGCGCTTCAAACCTGATTGTGCCGTTGTCCGACCACGCGAGCGGTCTGTCAAGCCCTGCGCCGGTGTCGGGACGTCGGTCGATTTGGATTCTGTTGGTGTGCGGGGCCGCGTCGCTGTACGTGCCGTGCCCTGAGAATATTCCGTTGTAGGCTCTTAGGCCTCTGACGTGCGTTGCCGCGCCGGGCGCGCCGCCGCCGCCTTCAACCGACAATGTGAAGCACGTATTTTGGATATAATTGAACCTGCTGTGGTTCACAAACCGCCGAATTCCGTGGGTTATCACGACTTCTCTTTCCCAAACGGCGAACAGAGTAACGGTGGCGTTCGCCGCCGCCAGATTACGAACTGTCGCTCCGTTTGCAAACGTTGCCGTTGTTGCGTTTTGAGCCGTTGACCAGCCCAGGAATCTGTAACCGGCACGGGTAAAGGTGTTATTTGCAAGCGCGACATCGGCGTCACGCGCAATCGTTTGATTTGACATGCTTCCCGCGCCGCCGTTCGCGTTAAAGCTAACGTTAAAGTTGCCGACCGGCGTCCAGCGCGCGTAAAGCGTAACATTACCGCGGTATGCGGTTGTCGCGGACGTTACCTGGTGCGCGCTTTCGAACTTACGAGTCCACCAACCCGCGAAAGTGTAGCCTGCGCGCGTTGGCGTCGGCGGATTAAATCTCGCGCCGCTGTCTACTGTTTGAACCTGCCAAATCCCTTGATTTTCGGGTATGAAAATCGTGGGTTGAGGCGTGCGCTCCTGGCTGATCCAGTCTACAAGCATAGGTTCGGCGATATGCACCACTTGCGACGCTCCGAGTCGAATTTGCAGGTCATTATGGCTGAATGCGTCTTTTGGAAGCAAGATATTGTGCCGCACCCAAGTATTCGGCGTCGCCGACGTCCTTACATTAGCCGTAGCCGGCTGTGAATTACCGCGCCACCAAACATACATTCCGACGTTAGCCGCGCCCGATATTGACCAGAATTGAAGCAGGTAAACTTTGCCTGCGTCGCTTGAATGGTCGCCGGGCGCGCCGCCGCCGTTATGGAAATTGGGGTTGGTGTGGGTTACCATACTGACAAGTCCGTCGCCGGGCCTGTTGTGTGGGTCGATTCTCAGCGCTCTTGCGGGTCTTTGCGGATTTGCTTGATTAAACGCGCTGTTGGGCAGCGGGCTTGTTCGAACGCTTAACGAGTAAGGTCCGACCGCGCTGTACAACTCGCCTAACCGGGCGCCGCGGCCGTTCGGATTGAACGATCCGTCGTCTTCAAGATACGCGTTAAAGCACGAATTTTGAAGGTAGTTAACTCCGCTGTGATTTAGTTGATATTGCACGGTAAATCGATTGCGCCAAATTGCGAACAAAGTTACCGAACCGCCCGCCGCGGCGAGGTTATTGACCGCTTGCGTGTTATGGAATTCCGGATTTGCCGCGTTTGCGTTTCTCGACCAGCCCATAAACGTGTGACCGGCTCGCGAGAAGCCGTTTCCACGCAGCGCAACGTTCGCGTTTCTTGATATTACTTGGTTTGCCGTCGTTCCCGTTCCGCCGTTCGCGTTGAACACTACCGTATATGTCGTTGGCGGCGGTGGGGGGGCTTGAGTATTATTCAAACGATTAAGCAAGTCGTTCCACGGGAAAAGACTGCCGGGACAGGCAGTTGAATCAGTTTGATTGTGCCTTTCAAGAGTGAGGGAACGACCATAATGTCTTTCGATATGTCGGATTAGCTGTGCCAATGAGTTAAGTTGCGCTTCTGTTGGTCGTTGGTTTTGAGGCGCGTGGAAGAACCCGGCGACTGCAATTCCGACCGAGTTGCTGTTGCGGTTAGCGGCGGCATTATGCGCGCCTCTCCAGTCTATGGGTCTGCCTTGCCAAATTTCACCATTACCGCGAATCAGAAAGTGATAGCCAATGCCTATCCATCCATTGTTTCTGTGAATTTGGTGTACATCTTGAACAGTCGCATTTTGATTTCCGGCTGTATGGTGGACGACAATATGAGTGGTGCTTGGTCGATTACCCGGATTACTGGTAAAGCTTAAATTTGCATTTCGAATTACGGGTGTAGAAAGCGGCATTATGCCGAACGACTCAAATCGACTAATTTGAATGTCATTCACAAACAAAACGAAAGGAGTCATACTTACCATTCTTTCGACGCCGTTCACTGTGTAGTGAATTTGTAAAACATATTCACCGGCATCTTCTGATTGAACACTCATAATATCAAATTTGATGCTATTGAAAGATAAATCATTTTCTTGTACAAGAAATCCATCTCGTAAGACTTCATATCTATCCAACAATACATCCGCAGCAAAATCGGTGATATGAATTTTTGCATCAAACATTGTAATACTCTCTCCAACGATAGCTTGTTGGTCTATCGGAGAAAGGCTTTCAATTGTAATATACCCATTGCTCAACGTGAACGTATTGTTCAACATTGGCGCAAACATGGCATTATCAACTACAGCCAACGCAACAAGCGCCGCCTCCAACGTCATTTCTGCACCATCTAGATTGTAGTGTATAATTAATTTGTAATCCCCGGCGTCACTTGTATGTACGCTTTCGATGTCATGACTAATCCGGTAGTTAACTGCATTGGCAGGAATTTCATTTCCGGCTATTGTTAAACCATTGTGTTTTATTTCGTATGCAGTTATCGTCAAGTTTTCGTTGAGAAAACTTTCTCCGACTGAAATGTTTACGTCAAATATCCTAATGTACTCAAAAACGCCCGCGCTTTGATTAGAAGGCAGCGAACTGCTAACATAAATGTGCTTATTACCAAAATATCCTGTCGGTGAAGCAGGTGAGAATACGTCCATTACCGTATGGGTTCGTTCTTCCGGCACTCTCTCGAAAGCGAATGCCGCCGTACCTATGCTTGAAGCCACCAAGCATATTACACACATTAGTGTTAAGAGCTTTTTTAACACACCTTTCATTCTTACTTTGTTTCTCATTTTTTTCTCTCCTTTGTAAATATATTTTTACATTATTTAACTTGTTTAACAAATATTAACAATGTAAATTATTAGCATTCTACAACAAATCCAAAAAAATGTCAACCGTTTACATGTAAGATTGTAAAATATTAACAATCAATTGTTTTAAACACTAGTAAATATGCACAAAGTAATATTTTGATTGTTAGATATATAAAAAGCACGATAACGTATCCGCTATCGTGCTTGAGTTTTCTGTTTTAAAATATATCAAAGTATGAAAAAAGCCACATTATAAAAAGGTTTAACCCTTCTTATAATGTAGCTTAAATTTGGAGCGGGTGATGGGAATCGAACCCACGCAATCAGCTTGGAAGGCTGAGATTCTACCATTGAACTACACCCGCTCGTCAAAACTCACCCTTTTTGCTCGTTTTGACACAAAAATCGTGTCAAAAGCTCGCCTTATGGGCGGTTTTTCCTCTATCCCAAAAAATTTCGAGCAATGGCTCTCTTTTTTCGGGAACCCTTTCCGCCTTACGGCGGTTTGTTTTTTCTCTTTCGAAATTTTCATTCAGCTTACAACAACGAAAACCATTATACCAACTCGTTTTGGATTTGTCAATACTTTTTTTACAATTATTTTTTAATTATTTTATAAATTGATAAAAAAACTAGACAACTTCTTACAACTATGGTAAAATAACTATGGTAAGATGATGTTTAGCTATGTAACTATGCAAATTTTTGAGGTGAAAGTCTTTGAAACTGCTAACTTTTAAAGGCGGCGTTCGTCCGCCGGAGAATAAATTGGAAACTTGCAATATTCCCATTAAAAATATCGCGCCGTCGAAAATCATGACATTTCTTATGTCGCAAACGGGCGAATTTTCTTGTGTGCCGTGTGTTTCTATCGGATCTGACGTGTTGATGGGACAGTTAATCGGCGAGCCGGCTGACGATATCTCGGTTCCGATTCACTCTTCCGTTTCGGGAAAAGTGATCGCGGTTGAGGAACGTATGCACCCGAACGGCGAGATGGTTAAAGCCGTGATCATCGAAGATAACGGATTCGACACGCCGGCGCAAGCGATTTCGGCAAATAAAGATTATCGCGGGCTTAGCAACGACGAAATCGTTGACGTTGTTAGAAAAGCCGGGATTGTCGGCATGGGCGGCGAAGGATTTCCGACGCATCTGAAGCTATCACAACCGCAAAACGGTAAAAAGATTGATAAAATCATTGTAAATGCGGCGGAAACCGAGCCGTATTTGACCTGCGATCACCGCACGATTCTTGAAAAGCCGTACGAGCTTATCGGCGGGCTGAAGGTGATTTTGCATAATTTCGGGCTGACTAAGGCTTATATTGCGATTGAGGAAAACAAGCCGGACGCGATTAATCTTCTAACTCAGCTTGCGAAACGTGAAAAAGATATAAAAATCAACGTTGTCACGCTTAAATCCAAGTATCCGCAAGGCGGCGAGGCGCAAATGATCAGCGCCGTTTTAAAACATAAGATTCAGCCCGGCAAACTTCCCGCCGATATGGGAATTGCTGTTTTTAACGTGGGAACTTGCTGTGAAATTTATCGTTCGCTGATGTTCGGAACGTCGCTGCTTAGCAGAGTTGTTACCGTTGCGGGCGATTGCGTCAAAAATCCGGTAAATGTTCGCGTTCGAATCGGGACAAGTTTCGAACATATATTCGAAAGTATCGGCGGATTTTCGAAAGAGCCGGAGAGAGTTATTATGGGCGGTCCTATGACAGGGATTACTGTTTCGACATTGGATATTCCGGTGACTAAGACCACAACCGGGCTTATTGCGCTGAATAAACCTAAATTCGCGGAAGAATTGCCGTGTATCAGTTGCGGAAAGTGCGTTATTGCCTGCCCGACAAAGTTGGTTCCCGCCGAACTGAACACGCAAGCGCGCAATGAGAACTATGGCAATTTTGAAGCGCTTCACGCTTCCGATTGTATCGAGTGCGGAACCTGTTCTTATCTTTGTCCGTCGAATCAGCATCAGACAAAGCATGTTCGACTTGCCAAACTCGCTGTCGAATAGAGTACCAAACAGGGGATTATGAACGGCAATTTAAAATGAGGTGTTAATATGCAAGCACTAAAAACGGCGCACGCGCCGCATATTAGAGGAAAAAATTCGGTTCAGCTTATTATGCTGGACGTGCTTATCGCTCTTCTTCCCGCGACAATCGCGGGCATAATATTTATGGGATATCGCGCGGCGCTTTTAATATTCGTCTGTATCGCATCCAGCGTACTTTCTGAAGCGCTTTGGCAGATATTTTCGAAAAAATCGATCACGGTTTCTGATTTGTCCGCGACGGTTACCGGACTTTTGCTGGCTTTAGCGTTGCCTGTAACTTTGCCGCTTTGGATGGCGGCAATCGGTTCGGCGTTCGCCATAATCGTGGTTAAGCAATTTTTCGGCGGACTTGGCGGAAACTTTGTAAATCCCGCGCTTGCGGGACGGGCGTTTTTGATGGTTTCATGGTTCGCGCAAATGACGAGATGGACCGAACCGTTTACATCACTCAATATAACTAACAATGTGGACGTAATCTCAACCGCGACGCCGCTTGAATTGTTGGCGACTCCGGGGGCGACGCTTCCGTCGTACTTGGAATTGTTTATCGGAAATGTTGCGGGAACCATCGGTGAAGTGTCGGCTGTCGCGCTTCTTTTGGGCGGAATTTATCTTATAGCGCGGAAAGTTATCAACTGGAAAATCCCTGCGGCGTTTATCGGAACGGTCGTGGTTGGTACGTTTATATTCTGCGGAAGCAACGGCTTGTTCGCCGCGCCATTCGGCGGTTTAAACTTTTTCGGCGGCGATTGGTTGTATCATATTATTGCAGGGTCACTTTTGCTTGGGGCGTTTTTCATGGCGACCGACCCGGTTACAACGCCTATTTCGCAAAAAGGGCAGGTTTACTTCGGAATCGGTTGCGGAATTATAACTGTTATTATACGGCTTTGGGGCGGATATGCCGAGGGCGTTATGTTCGCGATTTTGCTTATGAACGTAGCGACTCCGTTGATTGATAAAATTTCTATGCCCAAAAGACTTGAGGCAAAGGGGGCAAAATCATAATGGCTAGAAAAAAGAAGGAAAAAAAGAAATTGCTGGAACGGCCGGGAATAAGGTATTTGATTGTGCTTGGAAGCATTATTATTGTCAGCACAGTTTTGATATGGGGCGTAAACGCGCTTACCGAGCCGGTTAGAGAGCGAAACGCCGAAGTGGTTGTCGCCGACGGACGGGAGGAAGTTTTGCCTGCCGCGACTAACTTTGAGCGGCGCAGACTTCCGAATATTAATTATCGCGGCGAGGGCATGACTATTGATTCTATATATCAAGGATCTGATATGCACGGTGAATTGGTCGGTTACGCGATCACTTTGACATCTCACGAAGGACACGCGGGCGATATTCAAATGATTGTGGGAATCACTTATCGGTCGAATATGCCGCCAATTGTCAATCGGGTAATCATTTTGGCGATGTCTGAAACGCAAGGGCTTGGAAGCCGCGCGGCGGACGACGAATTCCTTGATCAGTTTATTGATAAAACCGAAATTCACGCCGTAATCAACATTGGTGAACCCGCCGGCGACGAAATTTTGGCAATCTCGGGCGCGACGGTTACGTCAAACGCTGTCGCGAACGCGGTAAGCTTCGCGCTTGACACCACCAGAGAAGTAATTCGAACCGACATGATGACCGATCAGCAGGCGCAGGACATTTTGGAGGAAATTACCGAAATCACCGAAGAGGAAATCAGAGAATTGACTGAAAATGGCTATAACGGCTATGGATATTATCAATATTACGGCTACGGAACCGGAGGGGAATATTAATGACGTATATACGAACACTTTTAAACGGCATTTTTGAAGAAAACCCTGTTTTCGTGCTTGTTTTGGGGCTTGCTCCGGCGTTGTTTGTAAGCACAAGTGTTGTAAACGCCGTTGGGTTGGGAGTTGCGACGTTGATCGTATTAATTTGCTCAAACGTTGTGATTTCGCTGTTACGTAAATTTATTCCGAATAAAATTCGGCTTTTATCGCAGGTCGCGATTATCGCGTGTTTTGTTACGATCGTTCAAATTTTGCTTAACACGTACTTTCCAGATTTGGCGCGAGACCTTGGAATTTTCGTTCCGCTCATCGTGGTAAACGGCATTATTGTATACGAGGCGGCGATATTCGCGACTGAGCATTCGCCTCTTGAATCATTCATCAAAGGCGCGGCAATCGGATTGGGATTTTTGGCGGCGCTGATTGTTATGGCGTTTTTCCGCGAACTGCTTGGAAACGGAACGATTTTAGGGTTTGCGGTGTTCGGCGAAAGGTTTGACCCGGCAAGTATTATGATTATGCCGCCCGGTGCGTTTTTGACGCTCGGTATTGGATTGGCGATATTTGCCGCGGTAAAATCACGCGGAAAAGAAAACGAATAACAAACTTTACGTTTGCGTCAAA
>Ga0136643_10010177_pt1 | contig 13874 bp, 7 predicted proteins | sample TergutLab28metaG_FD_96883 | JGI IMG/M metagenome (GOLD analysis project Ga0136643, IMG submission 96883) | Labiotermes labralis P1 segment gut microbial communities from Petit-Saut dam, French Guiana - Lab288 P1 (version 3) (version 3) | ecosystem: Host-associated > Arthropoda: Insects >...
CTTTGGTCTCCCAATTGTTCTCTTTCCTTGTGGGCTGTAAAGGTATGATTTTAAAGGGATTCGGTTTTGTGGCATTCTTTGTAGATGTAAAAGCCAGTTCCTCCTGTATTCATCTATCTTGTCGAGTATGCAGTCTGTCTGTAGTTCATGAATTAATGAATTTTGTTCACATGTATCTATCAATTTGTCACCATTATCATTTATTACTTCTTCTCCAAATGGACCCACTACCAAATTATTAATTTTTTTCCCTGTTCTACTATTAAAATCTCCTGCAATTAAAATTTCCCTGGAGTTTCCTATTGCAGCTACTATTTCATTTAATTTCCCAAAAAAAATCATCTTTTACTACAGCATTTTCATCATCACTTATTGCATAAATTCCTAAAATGCATAATTTCTTCCCAAATAAATTCATATGTAACTTTATCATATTTTCATTTACTGCCTCCGAAGTCGTAATATAGCTCTTGTATCTCTTTTTAACTAAAATAGATACTCCTCTCTTTGCTCTTTCCTCTTTTGAAACTCCACTATAAAAGTGTAAGTAAGGTCCTAGTATTTCTACTCCATTTCCTTTTTTCTTCATTTCTGTTAATATTGTAATGTCTTGTTTCATTTTTTCCAAACCCTTTATAATTTCTCCTGTTTTGTTTCTTATTCCTTGTACATTCAGCGTGCCCAAACGTATAGTCCTCTTATGTAGCTTATGTCATCGTAAGCTGCATCTATCCAGAGTGTTTTTAATGGGTTTTTTAGAATTTTCCTGTTTTTCGATGAGCTGGGGGCTGGTCTGCTGCATCAACCCTCAACCTGGAGGACCAGGTGATTTTTGATCAAGGTTTTCTTCCTCTAGCCCTTGATACGCCAGTATCAAACTGGAGGGCAGCAGTGCTAGTTTCAGTCCGCCCTGAGTATTTTATTTCCCCGGTACCCACCATATCTGGTGAGCATTCCCCTATCCACCACTGGGGGAGGCGCCCGATAGAAGACTAGCAACTCCTCATGGGTCCTGTTCAATAATCCTATTGGTATTTGTTTTTTTATGATTTGAAGCTCTCGTGATGAATAAATGTACTGAGAAATTCTTTGGTGATTAGTTGCATCATGGCAGAGCTAAAATGCAATGTGTCAGAGGCAGAGCATGTCTCCGGAAAGGTGGACTTTATCTCAACTATGATATATTACATCTTAATGTTTTCATTATTCCACCCATTTCAGCTATATCCCCAACTTTTATAATCTCCTATTACTCTCATAAAAACACAAGTAGAAAGGCATAGATCAAATCGGATTACACCATGTACAAAATGCAGGCATGTCAAACTTTTTCATGTATACAAGCTGCAGTGATCTAAAAAGTTTGAGGTTTGCCACTAAATTTTCAAAATATGCAGGAAGGTATAAGGTACAATACCATAAATATCAGAAATGAAATATTTTGTTAGGTCAAAAACTAAAAACGTAAGAAATCTCATTAGATTATCCAGTGTTCTTAAACATGCCACTTTTTTATTATTATTGATGCACTACAGCTGTGGCAAGAAAGGTAAAGCAGTCCCTTTACAGGCCTGGACAGGCCCAGAGGGTTCCAGAAGGTTGAGGCTCCCAGAATTCAAGACATTTGGCACATGAAGGTGGTAAGGTTGTCAGCCCTTAGCACTGGCCGCCTTTACCCCCAGAAAACATTCCTGGTACTCATTTCTGTTAGAGGCTGAGTCAACCCCAGGGCCATAGTGCGGCTGGAAGGATTATGTCGATGAAAAATTCCAATGACACCATCGTGTGATGTTAAAAGATTAAGAGTTAAAAGACTAAACTTTTTTTTTCAAGACTCATCTATCACACATGCAATGTGGCGTGTTGGTGTCCCTTTTTAGCATCTTCCTATAATTTCTTGAAAAGGGTGTACATACAAATGGGTGTGGTCAAAGGTTTATGTCATTTTTATTGCATATCTATGTCAGGTATGTTGACTCAGTTATCGCTAGTAGTTGGTGTAGGTGAGTAGCACTCTTTTGTGTTTTAGGGCATGCTGCATGTGATGCACAATATAATACAGTCTCAAAACTGTCAGTGATTTAATCCTCGGACATGAGTGAAGTTAATTATTGATGCAAAATTTTTAAAATTTGCTCCATTGTTATTATTTTGCCATACAACACTTCTTGGTGTATTATACATTGAAAACTGTGAATTTTATGACTAAGTTTTTTTTTTAATTCTCTCAGCACAGTTGTTCTTAATACCAATCATAGCAGGAACTTCATCAGTCACAATGCATGCCAGTGTGCTAAGTGCCTGTTCAAAGAAAATGTATTCTCCAGTAGGAGTCCCATTCAAATGAATTCATTCCAAAGGATCTTCAGGTTGAGTTACAAGCATAAATAAACAGTGTAAGATAAGCACTTATTTAACACCTCTGCTTCATTCATTGCTACTGAATAAACTTGAATGATTTTACTTCTCAGTTTTAATTGATCTTTCACATAATTTGCTATGTTGTTTACATGTTCAGCCACTTCGTTTCTACTATAATATACCAGAATGTGAAATGGTTTTTGACTATGTTATGTGACCAAGATTTCGGTCTTACATGAAATATATATGTATATATATTAACAATTCATATTAAAATAAGTTGAAGGCTTAAACGGTGAGTCAAGATCGGCAAAGGAGTGATGTCTTGGATATTGCAGTTCATGATTTTTATATTACATTTTTGTGTAGATAGACACCTTGAGCTTCACTAGCTGTTATAACTTTGATGTTATGCATCCCGTTGTGTTGGAAATTACTGTCTTTAATCCATCAACTTACTTTAATAGGAACTTTTAATGTATATATTTATCTGGTGTGTAAGATTGAATCTCAGTCACATTAACTCCCATCTGTGTAGTGAAAAACCACTTCACGTTCTTATATATTTTGAATGGCCTGAAGATGACTGATTGATGGTCAAAATATGGAGCCTAATGTGAAAAAATGCTTATCAAGAAAGTAACCAGTGTTATGTAGATGGAAGTACCTACAATTTTTAATCTTATCACATTTCTTTTGCAACATGTTTCATAATAACTGTTAATATGAATCTCTTTGCTGACATTAGCCATCTTTTGATAAATTAGCTATGCAATATTACTTTGAATTTGTGAACAGAAACATTTCTTACCCCATTTTTGTTGAAATATGTGGACCTTGTCATGTGTCTTATGTTTTCTGTTAGCAGGTGACTTCTTTCTTGATCTTGTGAGGTTTGTTACATTAATAATAATTACATAACAATAATTTCAGTAACTACAGTACAGTGAATTGGATGAAAAGCTATTTTTCAGAGAATATGGCTAAATATTAACTATTGATTATTTCTGTGAGTACAGAAATGTTCCAACACTTCTGAAGTCCAACTCAATCATCTGTACGTTGCATCTTACCCCACTCTTTTCACAACATACAAGAATACTTACCATGCCAAAACAATGTGTTAATCACACACGTGGTGTGTATTAGGTGAAAAGTGGTCACTTGACCACTGTGAAAATACACAAAAATAGAAAGTTTTGCCTTACATTTCTGTAATCAAAAGTATCCGGTCAAATGGTTCTGTTTTGAAATTATAATCTTTTGGCCACATTCACAGTTTGTTTTGAAAACGTAATGTACAGCATAAAGAATTCAAATGGGCCCTCATGTGGCTCTTGAGCCGCGATTCTGATGTTCCTGGTTTACCTTATGGCACATTTGACCTTTACACTGATTATCTGGCATGCAAATTGTATGTATGGGGTGCCAAATTATGTTCTGATCATTAACTGTTTCTTGAGCCTTTTTGCCATGTTTCTTGTATTTACCTCATAAATGACAGGAAAATATATTTCTCATACTTGTCTCATAAATTGAAAGATATTAACATGTATGTATGTAGATTTTTATGTAAAAATGTCATTTTTTTCTGATTTTAACTAAACTCAAATTTGGTTGACAAACTTAGTGGAAATTCCCATTGCGAGATTCTACTGAAGTCCATCCCTTCGGATTCAAATTGCTGCATGAGGAGAGACAGAAAGGACAAGCATGTCAAAGCTAATAGCACTCATACTTTTTGCAGTGTCTTGTGGAAGTATGTAAGAACAACCTCACTGACCGTTTCCTTGTCACTTCCAAATATGCTGCTAGTAGTTTGCTTTAAACACTCTAAATAATATATGTCTTGAATCTGAGATGTGCCTTGGTTCATATGTATTTGCAGTTGCTTGTGGGACCTGGAGGCAGGTAAACGCTCTATGGAGTTTGAAGCCCACGGAGGGGATGTGGTATCCATCTCTCTGTCACCTGACTCCAAAAGCTATGTAACTGGCAGTGTGGACAAGTCATGCAGGCTGTGGGATCTGCGTGATGAGAAGCCGAAGCAGACATTTTTTGGACACACATCTGATGTAAATTCAGTGTGTGTAAGTCATAACTTTCATAACAACCATGGTTGCTGTAGGTATTGACAGGTGTATACAGTAAATTTTGTACCAATGCATGTCATCTTTTAAGTTTGCATCAAGAAGATGAAGCAACAAGACACAGTACAAGATGACTGATACAGTTTTTTAATATTTAATGATGCTGTATCAACTCCATCAGCATTTTATTATGCATATTATGTACAGTGTCTTTATGATTTCAAGATTCACTCTAAGGTAAACATAGGTGTATCTGTTTGTTTACAGTTACATAAAATACAGAACCAAATAGAGCTTACTCAACTGTGTGATTGCAGTTCCACCCATCAGGGTATGTATTTGCAACGGGGTCAGAGGATAAGACTGCTCGGATGTTTGACATACGTGCAGACCAGAATGTAGCAACTTACCATCCTCCAAACAACACTTCAGGTTTCACCTCCTGTGGTCTGTCACTCTCAGGTCGCTATGTATTGTGTGGGAGTGATGACTCATCTGTGCACATCTGGGACACACTCAAGAATCAGCATAATGGTAGTGCTACCAACTGAAGACAGAGAAAAAACACAACCACATACATTTTTCAGAAACTTAAAATAAATTAAATTCAATTTAGTGATGTACTTGCAGCAGTAAAGTTTTAACAGATATTCAGAAATTTTTCATCCTCAGACCTGCATCACTCTGATTTAACTCGTTGTCTCGTTAAGTACTTCACTGTTAGGAAAAGAAAATCTTGAATGTCATGGCCCTCCATGTGTAATGGTGGCATGTCTGCTTCATATGCTAGAAGCTCCCTGTTTCAGTCCTGTGTGGAGAAGGAGATAAAGAAATAATCCTTCCTGGAGATAAGGTGGCCGGGACTTGAAGCTGGCTACTCATCTCCATCTAGTGCAGATGTTAAGAACGCATGGAGCTGTACTCCACTCTCATGCCTTCATGACATATGGACATATTGCCAGTACCCTTTCTAAAAGAAATATCTTATCAGTCCCACAGATAGCCTATGTACTTGGCAGTGTTAGATCATCAGCAGGAATGGGACATATGTTCATATACTACTTTCCCTGTTTTTCTATGCAGACATGGCACTAGTAATCTCACTTGAAGGAAGAAGATACAGGGTTTTGAAGGACCTACTTGAACCTAATACAGAGAAAGTGACACAGTGGAGAATTTTTACATGATGGTAAATGTAATAAATTTAACTGTTCGTAAAAGTTATGAGTTAAATATGTAATGCTTGTAGAATTTTGTAAGAAAGTGTCTGAAGTTGCAGAGGATGTTAGGGAAACTAGAAGTGAATTGTAGGAAAACAAAGATAGTGAAGTGACAGGGCATGTAGCACATGCGTAATACAAGATGTCATTTTTGTCTGAAAACACGAACACCATGTAGGAAATCCAAGTCTAGATGGGAGGATAATATTACATTTAATCTCAAGTAAATTAGCTGTGACAGTGTGGAGTGGGTTTATGTGGTTTGGGATAGGGTTCAGTGGTATTCTGTTGAATGTGGTATGAATCTTCATGTTCTAAGGCAGGAAATGAACAACTGAGCAACTCTTAGTTTCTCAAGAAACATTCTGTTGAGTGGATCTGGTCATAATGCAGCTCACTGTGCTATGCAGGCAATCCAATCCCTCTAGTACATGAGTATATTAACAATACATAAACTTTTCACTGTTTAAGGATGCCTGTCTGGTCATGAGAACCGCATCACATCACTGTCTGTGGCTGGAAATGGGATGGCAGTTGCAACATGCTCATGGGATCAAAACGTCCGTGTCTGGGTGTGACTGTAAGTTCACAAGCCTGCAGAACTAACAGCATAGTGATCATGAAGTTATTTGTCCCTATTCCAATTCAATCCATTTTAATGTTACCTGCTGAGGTTTGTAGGTGTAAAAGCATTCTGTAATATACAAATTACTATAATATCAGTTGAACAGTGTCTCTTTCATCATACTGCCTGTACTAATGCCATACAAAGAAGTTCTCCTTTCATGCTGTTGTGTTCAATCCAGCAAACTTCTCTTCATTGTCATCCAGCCATCCTTGTTATATGATTATTGCTGTGATAATCTTCACCAGCAGCAAGTGCTTTGGGATAGTCAACGTGGGTAAAAGTAGGCTGGAAGGAAAAAGAATGAAGTCTTAAGCACCGTCAACTCTGCCAACCATGGGACTTCTTTGTGTGGCTTCTGTTACATACCTGAAATCCTACCATATTCCTTCTGACATTTGTTTTCCAAATTTTTAATGTAATTTTTTAATATAAATAGCATTACACACTATGTGTAAAGAAAACAATCCTAGAGCATCACAGTGGTGCAGTAAAAACCTTTATCAAGGGTTTGGAGGTGGACATGTAGAGGTAAGAGCTTGATTTTTGAAGAGTGTGTTTGTGATAATGAGTGGTACAAACAGTACAGTGGGGAATATGCAGTTATGCCTGTCACAGACATGGTGTAGCTTTATAATGATGGACACAGAGAAAGAACAGGTATAATCAGTAAAAACATAGTGACTAATGGTAAGGAAAATTCAGTGAAAGAAACCTGTTGGAAATGCTAAGTAGTAAATATGGTGAAGATCTGATCTATATAAACAAAATGGGAAGAAGTGTAATGGATTACGTGGTGTTGTGGGAAAGACTCTTAGCAGAGTCTGATAAAGTTTACACTTGCAACTGAAATTATGCTGGTAATGTTAATAATACACATGTTAATATTAGAAAGTAAGCATGGAATAGCAGATAATGGTGATAATCTGAGGGGGTGTGAAACTAAGAAGGTTGATGCAAATGGACAGCAGACAAGAAACTGCTTTTATTAGTATGTGAAGTGATTAATAGGGAGGTGTTTTCTTAGGGAGTAAATATGATGATACAGAGTGGTGCCATTTGCAAGGCAGTGACATTAAACATTAGAGGTAGAGACTGGATAGAATAATATTGGTTTCATAAGAGAAATGATTAGTGGAAGAAACTCTGAAAAGTTTTGAAAATAAAAATGATTATCTTAAAGTGACATCCTATTGTGCTTACATGAAACAACCAATACATGTGTCAAATACAACATTGATTTCTTGTAGGCAACCAACACCTACAAGTTCTGGCTTTTAAGTAAGCCATTATCATACTGTACAGGATTTGCAAGAATGTGTAATATATAACAGTGCAAGCAATAGTAAAGACAGAGATTGCAAAATTGTCATATTCATTATACATAATTGTCATGAATACTACATCATCACAAAAACTGTTTAGTATTCATTGTTTTCATTCTCGGGGAAAGTAAATGCAGACCATAAAAAATGTATGACTTTGGTCAAATATATCATAACTCATGGATGTGAAGGACAGGAGATTTATGCACTGATGTGTGTGTGTGTGTTCTGTTGCCATGAACACAAGAGAAATGAGAACTCATGCCTGTGACTGGAAATTTGGAATTGTGGAGGGGAGTTGAAAGAGGAATTTGTCTCCAGTGTATAGGGATCCCATTTGTTGCGAGTTTAATGGGTTATATAAAGACCTGCAGCCCAGTGTCCTGCACACTTTAGTGTGGGACACCAAGTATCCTGGGGTTTTCCAAATCCTAGAAATATGACATTTCTGATGTGTACAAACATCAACTTCCCACCAGTGGGAGAAAACATTGGTAGAAGCAGGACATTCATCAGCCAGCCACTGACAGAGGAATACGAGAGGGAGAGTGAGGGACGCATATAACAAAATCAGTCAGGAAGAGTGTCTTAAGTTTGACTAGAATTTTCTTGTTATTATTTTATTATTGATGCCTGTATGTCAACTTTTTATAGAGTTACTCTTTTTTTAGTCCCCCTCCCCCACATCACCTAAGTGTTACATGGTGTCCCTTGTTTCAAAAAATGGGATCCTATACATCATGAGATTCATGTTGTGAGAAAGTGAGATGTCATGTTTTCTGCATCAGTTCCTAGACTCACTGCAAGTAACTGTCCTGGTTGGCAGTTTCTTTTTAACACCTTGCTGACTGGATGGTCTTTTAATTAAATACTCCCAGTTCCTGGATGTTTTAAACGCTTCGATTGTTCAACCCCATAACATAATCTTACTTATGGTTTGACACTGTAGATTATGCTGCTGACCCTGAGACTGCAGATACTACATGTAGATTGTCTAGTAGTTCGTCACTGAAGGGTATTTCTCAAAACAATACCCTTTTTGAAGCAGAACAATGCAGAATTTACAAATGTTTCTAGCTTCACTTCACTTCTTATGTGCAGCACACACTTTACACTCTCTTGCAGGATACTTCTTTTTTCCCTTCCCACCAGCAAAAATTTTTTCAAGTTTGTGTATTCTGAAATCACCGGAGAGTCTGCCTGGCAGGCCCTGTTTAGACCCGCTTGGTTTTGTTTGATTCTCTGGCAATTGAGGGTCATCAGAACTTGACTCATTTTGATTCTGGACTTCTGATATCCCGTACCTTCGTAAATCGCGCAGAAAGTTCTTGTACTTTAATTTTGTCTGTATTTAGTGTCCTGTACACAAAAAATGTGTTGAAGAGCACACAGCTTAGCAGATAAAGTACCACCTTTTTTGACCATTTTACAGTTTTCCTTAGAACTGTGTAATAACTGAGGTACTGGTCTCTCCTGTCTACGCCCTTCAGGAATTTATTGTACTGGACAACAATATAAGGCTTCTTTATTTCCATGTTTGTTTTCCTGTCTTCCCTCCCTTTGTTTACAATTGTTGCATCATGGATCATACTTATCATTTGCACAAGTCCTGCCCTTCCACACTTCCACCATTACGTCACCTTCCCTCCGGAACACTGACTGCCCTTTTTCAAGCACTTTCCTTCCCCTTCTGGGTCATGTGGAATGCCCCTGTTAGCCCTCATGGTGCCGCAGATTCTCACGTTTCTGTTTAGCAATGTTTGAGCTATTCTCACACTATTATAAAAATTGTTTGATAGATGTGATGATTTTGGCCTAACTTTCTGTCTAAAAATGATAACACTGTGTACTTCCTCAGCTGAGTATATCTCCATGTTGCAGATATAACCCAATACTGCCTCACCATTCTCACCAGCATTCCATATTTTGTAATTTTCCCTGGATTGTATATCCTAAATTTCAGGCGACCCTGCCATGGGATCATGGCTTCTTCAAGCAACAGTTCTTGGTTTGGGCTGTATACTGACCTAAATTTCTGTATAAAATATTCAAAAACGGACCAAATTTTGAATAGCCTCCCTGAATCCTGTGTTTGCTGGTTGTTGTCACTAATATGTCAGGCCTACTAAATGGATTCAAAACAGTTCGTACTCATAGTGTGAGGAAAAATGGGTGTGGAAATTGTGGAGTCAGTGGACCAGTAGAAGATTGCAATTGTTTAAGTTAACTAGGTGTGGGGACATCACCATCACTGTCCAGACTTTCATTGTCACTATAACCAGAGACATAAGAATGTGCATCCGCATATAACTCACAAAATGTTGTCCTCTTGCAGAATATTCCTACATACAGCCATGATTGCAACTGAAGGAAAACAGAGAGAGTATCTGAATGAGTGGACCCTTTGTTGCAGTCTTACAGCTCTAAAGAGTAGGGGGTCATGATCAGTCTGTTTGTTTGTAACTTGAGACCCAAGCATCCTGCATCAAGCTGTCAATAACCTTGAAGCGAAAAATGTGCCAGACCAGCTGACAAATACGTGTGCAGGACGTCATGGAAGACAACATGAAAATTTTTGACCCCTCAACGACGCATGGGATAGAAATCACATCTTTCCACATGGCCCGATGGCAAGGTGTTAATAGATGGCATTTAAAGATGTACATGAGACTCTTTAATAATTAAATAAAATAAATGCGTGATAAAATATGCCCAGTATGGATTATCCTGAATGCAAGATGATTAAAGGCGCAGAACTGGTTTATTGCAAGTCAGGAGACTGGCTATTATGGCCTGAGTTTTGTCACTTATTTTCTCAGCATTTCGAAGCAATCATACAGATAAGTGCAGATCATCTAATACAGGAGATATGTAACTAATTGCAGTGCAGGAATACTTGTTGATGAAACTATCCACAGAGTTGGTTTTTGAAATTAATGAAAGCTGCATACATACATATACATGTACATTCACAGATCTGTCATCCACACAAGTCAGACTGAATGGGGAATTTGTCTTGAAAAGAGCTAAATATGCATAAAACATATTAAGAGACCAACAAATTCACTTTGGTTTTATGGATGTAATTTTATTGCATAGTGATCACCAGCATGTTTCGGCTACTCATGTTGCCATCTTCAGGGTGGTGAGAGCAAGAATACAAATATAATTAAAATGTGGCTAAATGACTTCACAGTTTAAGAATCATATAGTTTTTGGTTAAAATTCACGGTTAAATAATGGTATGAAATAATGACAAGTAAAAATATTAGAAGTTAAAAATTGTTGTTTGTAGCATGTGGAGTGATGTACATAGAAGATACATGTGGTGAATTACTATCCAGACTGGTGAGCGATGACATGGCATAGTGAACGCCTCAGTTCAAACTATACATCTTGTTCTCACCACTCTGAAGATATATGAGTGGCCGGAACATGTTAGTGACTACTATGCAATAAAATTACATCCATTAAATCAAAGCACTTTTTATGGTCTTTTGATCTATTTTATGCGCCTAATAAAGGCACGGAATACGGACATACATCAAACCAAGTAACGATAGTTGTCTGCTATAGTTCTACATGTTGCCGGCTACGGCGTCGTCTGTCTTCAATCTTTTTTATTCTGATTCATCCCGTTGTGTTTACTATATTAAAACAAAGTATAAGGTCAGACAAAACACCAAACAAAGTATGAGGTCGAACATATTGACCTTATACTTTGTTTGCATAGTAATACGTCAAAAGCCAGCATTGATCATCGTTTATCATGGATAAGCATCATCCATGGATTGGCGTAATCTGTGACTGGGGTACACGGCGAGGTAGTAACCAAATGCTAATGGTCCATGCCACAGACTATAACTGTTGGCAAGACTGCTCATGTCAGGTGAACAGGAAGGCACCATCGTTAGGTATTGTGAATAGAAGGACGTGTTGACATTTGGGACTGTCGTGTCTTTATAATCATATTAATGGTTTAGGAAGGATCAGAACTTCACATTTTGCAGGTAAGAATAAAGTTTCATTTGTTTTGGTAATATTTGGAAATTCAGAAGTGTATAGGCAGGAGATCGTGTGTTGTAGAATACAGCCGCTCCAAGCGAATGGAACGAACCACATATCTTGAGAAAGAAAACTGTACTGGTTAGTGTACGGCATACATTGTAAGCCCACGTATGATGATTCCTTTGATAAAGTCCGTAGTTTGTGTCGGTGTAGTATGTTCTTTCAGTGTTGCTGTGTTCATGAGGTAGCATCATGGCAGTTATGTGATTTTGGGAGTGTGCTGCGCACGCACTTATGAAATTTCAGGGTATATGGATTTGACCCCTTTTTTCTAATGCACAGTGACGTTTCAGCTAGGTTTCTTACTCCACAGAACCCATTCTGATTACGGTAGGTTATTTTTTTGTTTATTTGGCTGTGACAAACTCATACCCCATGCTGCCCTTTCGCGTTAAATATTTTACGACCCAATTCAGTATGCCATCTTTAAGCAACCAGTAAGAGCAGTGTGTTATGTGAGCCAATTAATTGAAAGAATGATCATCAAACATCCAGCATACTGTGTTTCATATAACAGAAGAATCTATTGTTGATTTTCAGATGTTTCTTTGGATCTGAATGGTAACACCAGGCGGTTGCCTGCACATTCGCCATGTTTGTTACTAATGACCAGCGTTTATCTTCTACTGTTTATTCCCTTTTGAAAACTTCTAATCTTATCTAAATTATTCTATACAAACAGTATTTCTCTATATAATACTTCCTCCCACTCCTCCTCTAAGCCTCGCACCCTTTTTCGGTCTGGTATTCCCACTTGCATTTTAATTTGTAGAGAAATTTTCATAAATTCTTCAGTTCTGTGATCTTGTTATATTATTTTTTATGTGCTGTTTCTTCATTTATGTGTAGTCATTTACCATTCTAGAATTTTTCTTGCTGCCACTGTTTCTCATTACTCTTCAGCAATATATGTACTTCATTCTCTTCTTCATTACATAGGTGCCTTCTTTTTAATCTGTCTCTCCTTGCACATCTTAATTTCTGAATTTCTGATCGAAACCATGCTTACCAAACTCTCTTGTTCACACTTCAGTGGTCTTAATACAGTTCTCCCCCACTTTGCTTCATATCAAGTTATCAGACTAGATATCTCTATTCAGTCGTTTTTCTTTGTGTGATTGTTTCTGAATATTGTTGCACTTGGTTTTTATTACTTGACACACACCTTTTCTGTTGAACTAAATGTCTCCTAGCCCAGTTTTGTGTATTTCATTTTGTAGGCTTATACCCAACCTTCCCATTTCATATTTCCTGTTTTTTTTTTCATTTCATTTATTCTACATTCCATAGATCCATACAAGGTGTCACCTTTGGTTAGAGAACGTCATTCAGAAGAGGTCATAATAAATAAAAGTAACAGTAGCTTCATGCAATATGTATCAAGTGAAGAGCAAACATTTTGTAAACAATACTAGTATGTGATCTGTGCCCTGAAACCACACATGGTTCATCCATTAAATTACTAAAATAAAATATAAGAATTAATGACAGCAATAATCATTTATATAAAATTACGGAAAATCTTAATAATACAGGCTCAAAATTAACCCTTAATTCATTCAATTGTATATTAATTGCCTTGAAAGTCAAAGTATTCTTCTGCAGAACAAAAAAGAGTTGCTATAAAGAATGTTTTTTAAAATTGTTCTAGTGAGTTTTGTATCATCAGATGAACTCCTTATATGGTAGGAAGTTGACTGAAGAGTTTAATTCCTGAGTAATATACCCCTTTTTGGAATTTAGTAAGATTAGATCTGGCGTTAATATTGTGAATTGGTTATAAAAAAACATCTATTACCTACTATGTATGGTTGCAAGGAATGTGTGTGTGTGTATATATATATATAGTGATTAGAAGGGTAGTATTTTCATTGTTTTAAATATATTCTTACATGAACTCTATTTCTTAAATTAGTAGTAATTCTTATTATTTTACCAATTAATCTCATTCCATGAACAAAAGCCTGTACCAAAAGTTCCCTGTACTACAAATCACCTTGCACGGCATACTTTCTCTACCATGTTCCCATTCTTCTGCTCCATTTTCTGTGCTCCTTGGGCTTCATAGTACTCTCACACAATCTGTCCTCATAGTTCCAACAGTGATATCCCATGCAGCTGGCCCCCCTCCCCCCCCCCCCCCCCCCCCCGCCCTCCCCACGTTCTCCGCCCTTCCTTTCTCTTA
>Ga0136643_10010178_pt1 | contig 13874 bp, 3 predicted proteins | sample TergutLab28metaG_FD_96883 | JGI IMG/M metagenome (GOLD analysis project Ga0136643, IMG submission 96883) | Labiotermes labralis P1 segment gut microbial communities from Petit-Saut dam, French Guiana - Lab288 P1 (version 3) (version 3) | ecosystem: Host-associated > Arthropoda: Insects >...
TGCTTCACAACAGTTACTGTTCCTCCTGACCAATGAAACGTCATGTAGGGAGATTTCTGTTCAGGACTGTTAACATGCTGTATGGCAGCCTGAACAGACTTTTGACTGATAGAGAAAACCAACAAGATGCAACAGATGTTTATTTTTAACAACATCTCAATATGTTTCGGGCATCATTATGCCCATCTTAAGGAGAACAAGACGTATTACTGCATGTTGTGTGCTGCGCTGGTTCTGCTGGATGTGGTTGGTAGCGGTTGCGGGGCGCTGCGTTGTGAGGTGCGAGCACTGTGAAGCCGAACAGTAACCATCACAGTGCTCACACCCTACAGCACAGCGCCCCACAACCGCTACCAACCACATCCAGCAGAACCAGCGCAGCACACCACATGCAGTAATACGTCTTGTTCTCCTGAAGATGGGCATAATGATGCCCGAAACATGTTGATATATTGTTAAAAATAAACATCTGTTGCATCTTGTTGGTTTTCTCTATCATTTCACAATTTGCTCACGATGCACGGTCACAGAAACCTAAAGCTGAATAAATTACAGTTTTTTTAAAATTTTGTTTGTGTTTCAACAAAACGTATGTTTTGGTTTACCAGTGTGTCCCAATTATGTGTGCACCCCTTTCCCACAATTATCCCAGATGATCGAGAGGACACGGTACCTTAAAATCACCCTGTATTATCCGCACACCGGTAGACATAATTTTCGCCTCTGTAATGATACCGTCGAGGCGCATGCGTTACAGTCACACGTACTCAATCACAGAACACGAACAATGCAGTCGGTAAAAGGACTTGGACGTGAGCAGTAAGTGCCAGTAATTGTGGTGCGATGCGAAAGATTTAAGACCTGTGTGTTTGTCTGAATCTTCCAGCCTGTTTCCTTAATTGACCTACGGCAACGGGCGGTCTTTCCCCGAAATTTAATTTGGTGGGGCGTGAAGCTGACAACTCAGACCCATCTAGTGTCGACTTTAAGAATGACAGGAGCTATACCTCCATATTTTACATGCCTTCATCGAGAGCATAATAACGACTGTACCTTTATCTGTGTATATATATATATATATATATATATATACACACACACACACACACACACGACTTAAATCGAAATAAGATAACTAACGATGGAGTAAGACTAAATGTTTAAAGATCAAAACAGCTGATCTGACGATATCTGATCAAGCTTTTTGCTAAAACCGTGCGATACAGTTTTGAGATAAATTTGCTTAGATGAGTCTGCCCCAGGGTAGAAGAAGAGACAGCACGGTGGGAAAAAGCATAATAAAGAGCCAATAGTAGTAGGATGGTAAAATAAAGAGTGAAATAGATCCAGACCGATTCCGGTGACCGTGTGACATAAGGCGTGGGTCTGCAGCCACTTGACTGTTGCGATCGCAGGATCGAATACCGCCGAGGGAACGGAAGGCTTACGCTCCACGCCACAACCTATAGGCGAATGGAGAAAGAGGTCCACCATTTCTTAAATCCGGTAATATATCAAAGTTAATCGTCAGCTGTACGCTGGAGCAGGTTTGAGACCGAGAAAGCGACCAATTGATCTTTGGGCATTCTGTGTGCCCAACCGAGTGGCTATGTACGAGACAGCAAAGCAGAAAATCAATGCTTCTCACGAGAATGGATTGTGAACGCAGCCTTTCTCTTCAATGACTGATATATTGCAGTATTTATCGCACTTCCTGGGAAGATAAACGTCAGTATCACAACGTTTCAAAAAAAGTTATCCTTCCGTAAACATATCGTAGGTCGGGTAGCTCAGTCGGTATAGCGACTGGCTACGGGCTGAACGGTTCGGCGATCGAATCCCGATGTGAGCGAGATTTTCCGCACCTGTCCAGACCGTCTCTAGGGCCACCCAGCCTCATGTACAATGGGTACCAAGTCTTTTCCGGGGAAAAGAGTGGCCGGGACGTGACGCTGACCCCTCACCCCTTCTAGTGTCGTGGTCAAGAAAGAGTAGAGCTATACCTCTCCTCCCCCTGTGGGTCTTACGGCCTGTACAGAGCCTCAGTGCCTATACAAAGGTGCACTTTACCTTTAACTTTTACCATCAACGTATCAATTAGGCTATACATATCATCATGTAAAATACTTGTACAGGTCTCAGTCAATACTACACATTCTTGCAAATCTTCAGATTATCAGAGCAGACCTGATAAAGGTTCAAAACTTTTGTAATATAATGTTCTGTGTGTAGGTATACAGATGCCACAGTTTCGGAGAACATTTCTCTCTCAATGTACAGGACAATCCAAAAAGGCCTTTTCTTGTATTAACTTGTGGATGGAGGCAGAAACCTTCTCGAAACGCTGGCATGTACTTTCCAACCTATAGGAAGTCTTATACTAAAACACTAGAATCGTCAATTAGGGATACTCATTTGACTTAAACATGATGCGGTTTATCATATTCATTAAAAAGGAATGTAAAATTATATGCTACTGTACAAGAAGAAAGTTTCTCTTTATTAGTAATTTGAACGCGCAGGGCTACAAGAATACAAAACAATATGAAAAAGCTGAATTAGTGACTTTCGGAAATAAAGAATCCAAAACTGTCTTCAAATTGTCCTATCCCAAACACCTGAATTGTACGAAACATAAAGAATGTACCACATCCCCATACTTTAAGCAATCCTTAGCTTTACGTCACCGGATTCTAGCTTTTATATCTGCCACAGAGTTCTACACAAAATGGACAAGACATAGCGAACGTATTTATCACATGCATCTACAACAAATTATCAACAAGATCAGAGAAAAATGCGTAAGATTATTATCAAAGAATGGCCGATCCCGGTAGCCGTGCGTTCTAAGCCGTAGGTCTGCGTACCCTCGATTTCTGAGATCGCGAGTTAGATTCCCGCTGACGGCATGGATATTAGTCTCCCGTGTTACTGCGTACTGTGTAGGTAAGAAGCCTCAGAGACGGGCTGATCACAAGTTCAGAGGAGTCCTTCCGGGCCCGCGAGTGTGCGTTGAATGATGTGTGATCTAGAAACCCCAGCAATGAGGCGTCCCAGGTCGGGGTCGAGCTGTTGCTAGACAACAAAAAAAAAATCTCAAGGAAAGAGTTTGCAAAGTGTGCGGAGGTTTCCGTTTAACATTAAGACGTCATTTTGCGTGAAGTGTGTCGGAACCGCCGATAAACTGTAGCGTCTGAACTCAATAATAGTCACGAACTGCTTTTGGGCCACACAGTAGTGAACGGAGTAACACTGCCAAGGCAATCTTCATTTACGAAGAACAGACAAGAGCGTGTTAGAAACATGTGTAGGAAAACAGTCGAAGGTACATAATGAGTTTGGTAGTGTGACGGAGAAAATACTGGAGGCAACTTTCTCTAAACACGTGAAAACTATAAACTAGCGTTTGAAAATATACAGTGGAATCTTGTGCTGCCGGGCGGGAAAAGGGTGTGAAACGTGTGAATAATAAGAAGGGAAGAGAGAGGCTAGCTGGAAGCAAGAGAACGTTTTGTCTGCTCAAACATTATGCGCAGTGACACTCTGCGTGGAGGAAGTAGCACTGACGTCATCAAATCTTCGGTTCTTTCTCAGTCATTGCAAAATAGACATCACCTTTAGATTATAGCATGAGCTCTGTATAAAGCTATTACGGTGCTGAAACTGTGCACAGCCGTAATTCTCCAGAATATATCTAAACAAAACATAAAAGTCATGTTACTAAGTTAGATATTGAAAGTGCATGTGCTATTGCTTTTATGAAGGGTCTCACACTTGTCCAAAACGAAGAATTATCAGTGCGATTAACCTACCTGAGTGCTACTGAGTCTACTAAGGTTAAAATCTTTAAAATAATTCCTTCAAAATGGGTGAAAAATTAATTGCGTAATTGCAAGTTGGAGACATTGACTGAAAACGAATCATTTTCTGAACTAAATAACTAACTAACTAACTAGCTGAATTAATAACTGATGAAATAAATAACTAATTAAATGACAGGCTGGATGGATGACTGAGTGACTAACCAACCAACCAACAAAACAAACAAAGAACCAACCAACCAACTAAAGACATAAATTAAGCCCATGTTCTGCCATTCCATTTTTTTTAAGATTTATTTTAATACTAACATCACTTCTACTTCTAGGTCTTACAATCCTTCCCAACCAAAAACACATATGCAACTCTCTTCTGTCTGTTACGTGCCACACATCCAACTCATTAAGTATTCATTGAATTGATCAGGCGAATATTATTTGGCGGATAGTAAAGTCATGAATTTCTTTATTGTATAATTTTGTCTAACCCCCCCTCTTAATCACTGCATCAAAGATCCAAATACATCCCTCAACACTCTGTTCCAAAACAACCCCGAATTATGTTCCTCTCTTAATGTGACAGACCAAGTTTCACACCCAACATCACGCAAACAAATTGTCAATTTTAAAGCAACTTCTTCCCATAATTTTGCATTGAAATCTTCTATCCAAATTTAGGAAACTAATAGAATATCGGCACTGATTGATTATAAAAATACCTTTCGTCTTATCACTTTTTTCAATTATGTCTTGTGCTTTAAAAATAGTTCTTCTTAGTACATGCTATCGCTGACCAACTGCACACTGCTAACAGCTGACTTGACTGCCTCAGTTAACAAAGAAACCTTTCCGTATTGAACGATTTTCATTTTCTGTGCCACAGTACAATTACAGTACACTGCTCTTTCAGGGCCACTTTGTCCAGTATGACATTCTGTATTCCCATCAAATGAAACCTACACTTTACTATCTAAGTTGCAAAGCCTCTCAACTAAATTGTTTGCACAGACTCCTGCGCTTCTCCATTTTTTGTTGCTTAGGTTGTTCCAAAGAACCTGCTGAAGTCTGATTGCCAGCACAACACTCTGTAAAACGCTGGCTTTCATCAGCGACGTGTAGTTAATGTTTCTCCCAACTCCCAATTGAAAGGAACACCCTTTGTCGACTACCCTCGACTTTTCACTCTAAGCATTGGCAACTTCTCTCAACATCTGGAAGCCGTCTACCACATCGGAATCCCGAGGACTTGCCACATCGTGGTGACAAAGATTCAGTCAACAAGACAACTTTACAACTCATAGCACATTTATCATCGGATTTTTTTTTTTAATTGGAGTGAGTAACTGAAGTGGAACAGGACCGGTAGCTGTCACCATTCGCTTACTAACAACACAATCCCTGCACGTGGCGAAGAGGAAATTAATGCAGACGCACTACAGGTTTTGTATTCAATTGTCTGTCCCGCAGTATGATTCATACGAACTCCAGCTTGGAAATTTTTACCGCTTGTACCTGAGTTAAAAACACGTCAATTTCAGCCTATAAACTGAAGCTGAAACAGAAGTTTTTTTTAAAAAATAAAAGATTGTTTGCTTATTTAACGAAGTATTTACAACTACGTATAGATTATGCAGAGTTTTACAGTAGGGTAACTGTGAGTGAAGGGTTCTGAGATCGTGAAGCAGAGATCGTGGATTATTTTAAGATTTAAATTCTCAAAATTTCAATGGAAATATTGAACAATCCCACGAAAGTCTCAGTCAGGAGAGAGTGAGAATTTGGGCGTAACAGCTGCCTGGCAAACCCCGGAACATAAAATAAGGTAACTAATATGCACGGCGACTTTCGACAAAACTGCTATTTTGAATTTCTTGCGTGGTTAGTTATTCGGTAAAAAAAAAGTCTTTCTTTTAGATCTGCTCAGAATTTGGATTAAAGATTCGCCGTGCTCTAGTCTACGCAGATGGAAGTACGTACTCTCTAGACACAGCTAGGAGCCTTTTTAAAACGCGTAAAAAATTTACAAGTTTTTTTTTTAAAATGACCCCAACCGCGTCCAGGAAGTAGTCAGAGACAGCGAAATGACCATGTTAAAAGAAACTTCTTATGCTCTTCCCATTTGCGAAAAATGGTAGCGATCGAAAGTGCCCAATTATTCGATATTTCCCCCGTTTACCCCCACAAGTCATAACGGCGTTAGTTCACTTATACACAAAAGCGGAATTCAGTTTAGTCTGTGGTTAGATCTTCAGTCACTACAAGCACCTCTCGGTATGCTGCAAACAAGGAAAGCCACGATTACCCCATCTTCATTCATGACAATATTTCCATCTGGTTCCAAGCTACGCCAACGCTGAAGTTGACATGGTGTTGTTAAATAATGTAAGCATTCATCAATCACGTCCATCGTTAAAGCGTCTGATATATAACTCTTTCCTTCTATGCCAATCGAGTGAAAAAATGGGTTGTAGAATTTTATGGCACTTCAAACGTCTTATATAGAATCGCGCCTATGGCAAATTTTGAGCACAGTGCCCTTAACACGCGTTTAAAACTTCCGTATCTGTTCTTGGAATCTGGAACAAACAAATTACTTTTGGACGTGTAAAAATGCCGAATACAACACACATGTTGGGAACGGTGTAGTGGATAAAGGGAGATATTTTGTGTGGGGCGTTCACAGCCAATGCAATTATAACGTAACACTGAAGCGCGTTAGTGGAACAATTATTGCAGTGGAAAATAAATAAGTATTACATATTCTAAGTGTGTGTTTGTAGCCTTATGTATCCAGCATGCAATGCGCACGTACCATATTGTCATCTGTGGCCTGTCTGGCTGTAAAATATTTTTCCACATTATCTTATAAAGGGCGCCATTTTTCGAAAATAAAAGGCTGTTGAAAATAACGTGTGTGCTTTGATTCAACATTCATAGGTCCGAGCATCGCTAATATATACTCAGAGTACAACCAACAAGATGCGACGTTTCTCAATTTATTTATTTATTTCTGTAAGACGCTGTACATGTTTCAGACGGCTTTTCCGTCCATCATCAGGAGCTCAAAACTGCACATACAGCGTCAGGCATTTGTCAGACCGTTACTGCTACCTGCTGCTAGCAGCAGGTAGCAGTAACGGTCTGACAAATGCCTGACGCTGTATGTGCAGTTTTGAGCTCCTGATGATGGACGGAAAAGCCGTCTGAAACATGTACAGCGTCTTACAGAAATAAATAAATAAATTGAGAAACGTCGCATCTTGTTGGTTGTACTCTGAGTATATATTAGCGATGCTCGGACCTATGAATGTTGAATCAAAGCACACACGTTATTTTCAACAGCCTTTTATTTTCGAAAAATGGCGCCCTTTATAAGATAATGTGGAAAAATATTTTACAGCCAGACAGGCCACAGATGACAATATGGTACGTGCGCATTGCATGCTGGATACATAAGGCTACAAACACACACTTAGAATATGTAATACTTATTTATTTTCCACTGCAATAATTGTTCCACTAACGCGCTTCAGTGTTACGTTATAATTGCATTGGCTGTGAACGCCCCACACAAAATATCTCCCTTTATCCACTACACCGTTCCCAACATGTGTGTTGTATTCGGCATTTTTACACGTCCAAAAGTAATTTGTTTGTTCCAGATTCCAAGAACAGATACGGAAGTTTTAAACGCGTGTTAAGGGCACTGTGCTCAAAATTTGCCATAGGCGCGATTCTATATAAGACGTTTGAAGTGCCATAAAATTCTACAACCCATTTTTTCACTCGATTGGCATAGAAGGAAAGAGTTATATATCAGACGCTTTAACGATGGACGTGATTGATGAATGCTTACATTATTTAACAACACCATGTCAACTTCAGCGTTGGCGTAGCTTGGAACCAGATGGAAATATTGTCATGAATGAAGATGGGGTAATCGTGGCTTTCCTTGTTTGCAGCATACCGAGAGGTGCTTGTAGTGACTGAAGATCTAACCACAGACTAAACTGAATTCCGCTTTTGTGTATAAGTGAACTAACGCCGTTATGACTTGTGGGGGTAAACGGGGGAAATATCGAATAATTGGGCACTTTCGATCGCTACCATTTTTCGCAAATGGGAAGAGCATAAGAAGTTTCTTTTAACATGGTCATTTCGCTGTCTCTGACTACTTCCTGGACGCGGTTGGGGTCATTTTAAAAAAAAAACTTGTAAATTTTTTACGCGTTTTAAAAAGGCTCCTAGCTGTGTCTAGAGAGTACGTACTTCCATCTGCGTAGACTAGAGCACGGCGAATCTTTAATCCAAATTCTGAGCAGATCTAAAAGAAAGACTTTTTTTTTACCGAATAACTAACCACGCAAGAAATTCAAAATAGCAGTTTTGTCGAAAGTCGCCGTGCATATTAGTTACCTTATTTTATGTTCCGGGGTTTGCCAGGCAGCTGTTACGCCCAAATTCTCACTCTCTCCTGACTGAGACTTTCGTGGGATTGTTCAATATTTCCATTGAAATTTTGAGAATTTAAATCTTAAAATAATCCACGATCTCTGCTTCACGATCTCAGAACCCTTCACTCACAGTTACCCTACTGTAAAACTCTGCATAATCTATACGTAGTTGTAAATACTTCGTTAAATAAGCAAACAATCTTTTATTTTTTAAAAAAAACTTCTGTTTCAGCTTCAGTTTATAGGCTGAAATTGACGTGTTTTTAACTCAGGTACAAGCGGTAAAAATTTCCAAGCTGGAGTTCGTATGAATCATACTGCGGGACAGACAATTGAATACAAAACCTGTAGTGCGTCTGCATTAATTTCCTCTTCGCCACGTGCAGGGATTGTGTTGTTAGTAAGCGAATGGTGACAGCTACCGGTCCTGTTCCACTTCAGTTACTCACTCCAATTAAAAAAAAAAATCCGATGATAAATGTGCTATGAGTTGTAAAGTTGTCTTGTTGACTGAATCTTTGTCACCACGATGTGGCAAGTCCTCGGGATTCCGATGTGGTAGACGGCTTCCAGATGTTGAGAGAAGTTGCCAATGCTTAGAGTGAAAAGTCGAGGGTAGTCGACAAAGGGTGTTCCTTTCAATTGGGAGTTGGGAGAAACATTAACTACACGTCGCTGATGAAAGCCAGCGTTTTACAGAGTGTTGTGCTGGCAATCAGACTTCAGCAGGTTCTTTGGAACAACCTAAGCAACAAAAAATGGAGAAGCGCAGGAGTCTGTGCAAACAATTTAGTTGAGAGGCTTTGCAACTTAGATAGTAAAGTGTAGGTTTCATTTGATGGGAATACAGAATGTCATACTGGACAAAGTGGCCCTGAAAGAGCAGTGTACTGTAATTGTACTGTGGCACAGAAAATGAAAATCGTTCAATACGGAAAGGTTTCTTTGTTAACTGAGGCAGTCAAGTCAGCTGTTAGCAGTGTGCAGTTGGTCAGCGATAGCATGTACTAAGAAGAACTATTTTTAAAGCACAAGACATAATTGAAAAAAGTGATAAGACGAAAGGTATTTTTATAATCAATCAGTGCCGATATTCTATTAGTTTCCTAAATTTGGATAGAAGATTTCAATGCAAAATTATGGGAAGAAGTTGCTTTAAAATTGACAATTTGTTTGCGTGATGTTGGGTGTGAAACTTGGTCTGTCACATTAAGAGAGGAACATAATTCGGGGTTGTTTTGGAACAGAGTGTTGAGGGATGTATTTGGATCTTTGATGCAGTGATTAAGAGGGGGGGTTAGACAAAATTATACAATAAAGAAATTCATGACTTTACTATCCGCCAAATAATATTCGCCTGATCAATTCAATGAATACTTAATGAGTTGGATGTGTGGCACGTAACAGACAGAAGAGAGTTGCATATGTGTTTTTGGTTGGGAAGGATTGTAAGACCTAGAAGTAGAAGTGATGTTAGTATTAAAATAAATCTTAAAAAAAATGGAATGGCAGAACATGGGCTTAATTTATGTCTTTAGTTGGTTGGTTGGTTCTTTGTTTGTTTTGTTGGTTGGTTGGTTAGTCACTCAGTCATCCATCCAGCCTGTCATTTAATTAGTTATTTATTTCATCAGTTATTAATTCAGCTAGTTAGTTAGTTAGTTATTTAGTTCAGAAAATGATTCGTTTTCAGTCAATGTCTCCAACTTGCAATTACGCAATTAATTTTTCACCCATTTTGAAGGAATTATTTTAAAGATTTTAACCTTAGTAGACTCAGTAGCACTCAGGTAGGTTAATCGCACTGATAATTCTTCGTTTTGGACAAGTGTGAGACCCTTCATAAAAGCAATAGCACATGCACTTTCAATATCTAACTTAGTAACATGACTTTTATGTTTTGTTTAGATATATTCTGGAGAATTACGGCTGTGCACAGTTTCAGCACCGTAATAGCTTTATACAGAGCTCATGCTATAATCTAAAGGTGATGTCTATTTTGCAATGACTGAGAAAGAACCGAAGATTTGATGACGTCAGTGCTACTTCCTCCACGCAGAGTGTCACTGCGCATAATGTTTGAGCAGACAAAACGTTCTCTTGCTTCCAGCTAGCCTCTCTCTTCCCTTCTTATTATTCACACGTTTCACACCCTTTTCCCGCCCGGCAGCACAAGATTCCACTGTATATTTTCAAACGCTAGTTTATAGTTTTCACGTGTTTAGAGAAAGTTGCCTCCAGTATTTTCTCCGTCACACTACCAAACTCATTATGTACCTTCGACTGTTTTCCTACACATGTTTCTAACACGCTCTTGTCTGTTCTTCGTAAATGAAGATTGCCTTGGCAGTGTTACTCCGTTCACTACTGTGTGGCCCAAAAGCAGTTCGTGACTATTATTGAGTTCAGACGCTACAGTTTATCGGCGGTTCCGACACACTTCACGCAAAATGACGTCTTAATGTTAAACGGAAACCTCCGCACACTTTGCAAACTCTTTCCTTGAGATTTTTTTTTTGTTGTCTAGCAACAGCTCGACCCCGACCTGGGACGCCTCATTGCTGGGGTTTCTAGATCACACATCATTCAACGCACACTCGCGGGCCCGGAAGGACTCCTCTGAACTTGTGATCAGCCCGTCTCTGAGGCTTCTTACCTACACAGTACGCAGTAACACGGGAGACTAATATCCATGCCGTCAGCGGGAATCTAACTCGCGATCTCAGAAATCGAGGGTACGCAGACCTACGGCTTAGAACGCACGGCTACCGGGATCGGCCATTCTTTGATAATAATCTTACGCATTTTTCTCTGATCTTGTTGATAATTTGTTGTAGATGCATGTGATAAATACGTTCGCTATGTCTTGTCCATTTTGTGTAGAACTCTGTGGCAGATATAAAAGCTAGAATCCGGTGACGTAAAGCTAAGGATTGCTTAAAGTATGGGGATGTGGTACATTCTTTATGTTTCGTACAATTCAGGTGTTTGGGATAGGACAATTTGAAGACAGTTTTGGATTCTTTATTTCCGAAAGTCACTAATTCAGCTTTTTCATATTGTTTTGTATTCTTGTAGCCCTGCGCGTTCAAATTACTAATAAAGAGAAACTTTCTTCTTGTACAGTAGCATATAATTTTACATTCCTTTTTAATGAATATGATAAACCGCATCATGTTTAAGTCAAATGAGTATCCCTAATTGACGATTCTAGTGTTTTAGTATAAGACTTCCTATAGGTTGGAAAGTACATGCCAGCGTTTCGAGAAGGTTTCTGCCTCCATCCACAAGTTAATACAAGAAAAGGCCTTTTTGGATTGTCCTGTACATTGAGAGAGAAATGTTCTCCGAAACTGTGGCATCTGTATACCTACACACAGAACATTATATTACAAAAGTTTTGAACCTTTATCAGGTCTGCTCTGATAATCTGAAGATTTGCAAGAATGTGTAGTATTGACTGAGACCTGTACAAGTATTTTACATGATGATATGTATAGCCTAATTGATACGTTGATGGTAAAAGTTAAAGGTAAAGTGCACCTTTGTATAGGCACTGAGGCTCTGTACAGGCCGTAAGACCCACAGGGGGAGGAGAGGTATAGCTCTACTCTTTCTTGACCACGACACTAGAAGGGGTGAGGGGTCAGCGTCACGTCCCGGCCACTCTTTTCCCCGGAAAAGACTTGGTACCCATTGTACATGAGGCTGGGTGGCCCTAGAGACGGTCTGGACAGGTGCGGAAAATCTCGCTCACATCGGGATTCGATCGCCGAACCGTTCAGCCCGTAGCCAGTCGCTATACCGACTGAGCTACCCGACCTACGATATGTTTACGGAAGGATAACTTTTTTTGAAACGTTGTGATACTGACGTTTATCTTCCCAGGAAGTGCGATAAATACTGCAATATATCAGTCATTGAAGAGAAAGGCTGCGTTCACAATCCATTCTCGTGAGAAGCATTGATTTTCTGCTTTGCTGTCTCGTACATAGCCACTCGGTTGGGCACACAGAATGCCCAAAGATCAATTGGTCGCTTTCTCGGTCTCAAACCTGCTCCAGCGTACAGCTGACGATTAACTTTGATATATTACCGGATTTAAGAAATGGTGGACCTCTTTCTCCATTCGCCTATAGGTTGTGGCGTGGAGCGTAAGCCTTCCGTTCCCTCGGCGGTATTCGATCCTGCGATCGCAACAGTCAAGTGGCTGCAGACCCACGCCTTATGTCACACGGTCACCGGAATCGGTCTGGATCTATTTCACTCTTTATTTTACCATCCTACTACTATTGGCTCTTTATTATGCTTTTTCCCACCGTGCTGTCTCTTCTTCTACCCTGGGGCAGACTCATCTAAGCAAATTTATCTCAAAACTGTATCGCACGGTTTTAGCAAAAAGCTTGATCAGATATCGTCAGATCAGCTGTTTTGATCTTTAAACATTTAGTCTTACTCCATCGTTAGTTATCTTATTTCGATTTAAGTCGTGTGTGTGTGTGTGTGTGTGTATATATATATATATATATATATATATACACAGATAAAGGTACAGTCGTTATTATGCTCTCGATGAAGGCATGTAAAATATGGAGGTATAGCTCCTGTCATTCTTAAAGTCGACACTAGATGGGTCTGAGTTGTCAGCTTCACGCCCCACCAAATTAAATTTCGGGGAAAGACCGCCCGTTGCCGTAGGTCAATTAAGGAAACAGGCTGGAAGATTCAGACAAACACACAGGTCTTAAATCTTTCGCATCGCACCACAATTACTGGCACTTACTGCTCACGTCCAAGTCCTTTTACCGACTGCATTGTTCGTGTTCTGTGATTGAGTACGTGTGACTGTAACGCATGCGCCTCGACGGTATCATTACAGAGGCGAAAATTATGTCTACCGGTGTGCGGATAATACAGGGTGATTTTAAGGTACCGTGTCCTCTCGATCATCTGGGATAATTGTGGGAAAGGGGTGCACACATAATTGGGACACACTGGTAAACCAAAACATACGTTTTGTTGAAACACAAACAAAATTTTAAAAAAACTGTAATTTATTCAGCTTTAGGTTTCTGTGACCGTGCATCGTGAGCAAATTGTGAAATGATAGAGAAAACCAACAAGATGCAACAGATGTTTATTTTTAACAATATATCAACATGTTTCGGGCATCATTATGCCCATCTTCAGGAGAACAAGACGTATTACTGCATGTGGTGTGCTGCGCTGGTTCTGCTGGATGTGGTTGGTAGCGGTTGTGGGGCGCTGTGCTGTAGGGTGTGAGCACTGTGATGGTTACTGTTCGGCTTCACAGTGCTCGCACCTCACAACGCAGCGCCCCGCAACCGCTACCAACCACATCCAGCAGAACCAGCGCAGCACACAACATGCAGTAATACGTCTTGTTCTCCTTAAGATGGGCATAATGATGCCCGAAACATATTGAGATGTTGTTAAAAATAAACATCTGTTGCATCTTGTTGGTTTTCTCTATCAGTCAAAAGTCTGTTCAGGCTGCCATACAGCATGTTAACAGTCCTGAACAGAAATCTCCCTACATGACGTTTCATTGGTCAGGAGGAACAGTAACTGTTGTGAAGCA
>Ga0136643_10010181_pt1 | contig 13871 bp, 4 predicted proteins | sample TergutLab28metaG_FD_96883 | JGI IMG/M metagenome (GOLD analysis project Ga0136643, IMG submission 96883) | Labiotermes labralis P1 segment gut microbial communities from Petit-Saut dam, French Guiana - Lab288 P1 (version 3) (version 3) | ecosystem: Host-associated > Arthropoda: Insects >...
ACCCTTTAAACACCAAGTTAAATCCCATCTGCCATTTGCTGGCATTTTTAGGAGCTCACCCTATTATCCACGTTAGCAGGGTAAGGGTTAAGCAAGGCTCAGAAGTGGGCATCTATTTCCATAGGGGCCCCACTTTTGGGGAACATGGATGGGGGTCCTTCTTATTGGAGGAATTTTTATTTTGTCCTTTAGAGATATGCCAAATGCCCTGTAGATGAGTATCTCTGTCCATAGGGGCCCCACTGGGATACTTGGAGGTAGTTCGTTTGCTGGGACTTTTGAGAGGAAAGAAATAGTATATCTGGGTTCCTTTCTTGGACCCAGAGGTCATTAAGATTTTAAGTCTGGGGTCCATCTGGAATTTTTAATAAAAAACGGGGCTCTCCTGAGTTGATATGAGATTATGGGGCACAAAGGGCCTGTCTGTAAGGCCTAGGTGCATTGGGACCATAAGGGCTTGAACCCAATGTTTATCTATCTGTCTATCTATCTATCTATCTATCATTGGTATAGTGTGTAAGGAACTTGTAACATAATGATTTTTTTTAACTGTAGCCAGTCAAGCCCTTCCATGGTCATTTTCATGTTCAGAGTTGCAAAATCAGTAAAGGGAAACATTTCATCTCTGAAACAGAAAATAAGTCAAAGTTTGTTGTACATTTGTATTTACCTGAGTATGTACCGACAATGAGAAATGTATGCGTGGCTCCTTTTTGCTTTATATCATTCTTTTTCCTTTTTTTGGGCACCAGATAAATGTTGTTTTCCATTGACATAAACTTGGAGACCAAAATATTAAATTTGATAAATAACATTTGCCACGTGCATCTTTATTTATACCACATGCAATGATCATTTCACCTTTGTATATGTAATTTTATTATTTGTAACTTCATTTATGATTGGCATTATGTACACAAATATTGCGTGTCCGCTGTAATCTCTAAATTGTCATGTACGGTGTTGTTTTGTGAAGTGTAGCATATAGAATTAATGGGCAAATCCTGCCCCTGGAACTCCGTTGTACAGCAGTACAGCAATGGCTGTGAATGTGTAAATGATCTTAATTGCTTATAACCTTATTTGTGCTACAATAGAAAATTCACTTGACTTTAAGTTGCCATGTGCTCTGTGCTCACTGCTAATCATCAACTATGCAACAAATGCCACTTGTTCCAGAAATATATAATCAGTTGGATAATGGCACTCGGAAAATTTCATGAACACCCATTTGATGTAACTGATTTCTATTCAGTGCGAAATGTGAAATTTTAAGGGCATAAACTTTCTATTTTTCCATTTATGGCCCTGTAATCTGGGGACCCCCAGCAGTAGCAGTGATTGCAGTACTCTTAAACCAGTCTGGACACAGCATTATGTCGGAGAAGACTCTGGTAGTAAGAAACAGGACTCTCTTACAGTCACGTTGGCATAGTGACTAGGCTACTGGTGGGATTACCAAGGAACTGTGGCTCTAGTTTTGGCAGGGAGAAGAGATTTTTCTCTGCTCGTAGGGGTCCAGATTGGCTCTGATGTTAGTCTAGCTTCATGTTCAGTGGAATGATTGGTTAGGGATTGCATATTCCCCCTCTTCTAGGTGGTGATTTTTTGTGAAGATATTCACCCTAACTCAATACTTTTTTTTCTAGTTTTGTCCAAGTAATTTGTATGTTGCACTCTTCTTTTCCATATGTAACACTTCTGAGGACTGTCACTATCTGTAACAGAGTGAAGTCATTCTGAAGAGAACAAAAGTCATGTATTTGTCACAGCTGTTACATTTCTGCAAATCTGCATAACCTAAGTACAGTTTTATAGGCTTTCAGATGGACACATTCCTAATTGTGTTATTGTTTGGCTCATGGCACTGTTTGAGATGTGTTGTAAATTGAGAGAGCAGTAGGCAATACAGTCACAGAATATAATAAATATTGTTGCACTTATCTTAATGCTATTTAACCAGAGATATCAGTCACTGTGCAGTGCAGTTTCTCGGCCTCTCCTCACATCGCAGATTTTCCTTGCAGTTGCATGTCTATTTCTTTATGTAAATTGGTGCACCCTTATACTTGTTCGTACTTTGTGAAAGAGTTTTTGTGTTTAGAATATAGCCTCTCATCCTGTTACGTATTACGAGGATCAAAGACACAGAAAGCCGTGTATGTTAGTGGAGACAACACTTTGCATTGTGGTAACGTCTGTTCATGACCATGTATATAATGGCTTTACCTGTGTCTACTTTCTTCTGAAGTGGTTTTGTACTGTTCAGAGACAAAACACAGTAGCAGTTGTCCTCCTGTAACTCAAGTCCAGATGTGTTGGAATGTGGAAGTTGTACTTCTGTGGGTTATGTTGAATAGTTGTTTTTATTTATTGCTGTGTGTTTGAATGTTGTCATATAATAAAATATTTAATTTTGACAGAAGTATTTGTACTGTCATCAGCATACACAGTACTGTAATTTTATCTCTAAGTCCATTGTTTGCAGCAGTTTAAGTACACTTTCTGTGACTGCATATTTCCCATATGTATGTGAGGGGGAATATAGATGCCATGCTGTAAAGTTAACATTGTTAATGGTAGTTTTTGTGCTTCGTAGAGAAGTATGCACAAAATATGAAAATTCCATTAGTTTTACGTGTTGTGAATGTAGTGAAAGTGTCTACAGCAAAGCCACATACTGCCACCAACATCATTTAACTTCATGCACCCATGTGCTCATTCACTTCTTGATGTTTTAAATGTGTAAAGAAATACACAATGCTTTCGATCACATGTAACCAGTCCCACCTTTATTGTTTGCATAAAATGGAGGTGTCACAACACACACTCCTCTTTCTTAGAGGGCTGGTTTGTTGAATAATCATGCGTTTGGCTGTGAGAAGTACAAGGTGACTTTTTAATTTGTTGAACCTTTTAGTTTAGCCTTAAAGTTAAAGCAAGCTACATTTTTTTTTATTTAAATGATTATACACATAGGTCATAGTTGTCATTGTGTCCTCCTCCATATTAGATTATGTCTGAAAGTCAGATGACAAAGTTCTGCAGTACAACTTGCAAAGTTTCTGCGGAGACTGAAAATACCTCATTCTGTATTGCTGTATTGCTTCTTTAAAATTTTCAGTTATGGAAGGAGAAGGTTTGATGAATAAGACATCATCCTGTAGAGTTTGTACAGGATTTGTATAAGTGGCCCTGATGATATATGATTAGATTTGGGGACTTTCCTTTATTATATTAAAAGAAAACAGTATCATTGTTCACCTTGCAGTTGCTATGTGTTACTGCAGTAGCATTGCACCACAAATGCCTATACTTCAAGTACCACCAGAGTAGCACTGATGGTTGAAATTCCTTATTGACTGATTTTCAGAGTCACATTGGTGCTACCTGATACAGCACTGTGCAGTGCCATCTTTGGGGAAATTAATTTAGGTTTTGGAAAGATATGTTAATTGTGTAACTTTAATCCTACAAAAACCATGAAAGTGGTAGAAAAGACTCTGAAATATCCCTGGTTTGGCATGTAAGAAATGTGGCAATTTAGTTAAGTCATAATATCATCCCAGGCAGGTAAATTGTTCACAATAGAGGGTTCAGTGTCATGACAATGAGAATAATTATGATATAATTAGATATGGGATGAACAGTTTCTGTGATTTATCTTGTAAACTACACCCCTACCTTCCTCTGAAAGAACTGTAGTACTGAGTAATTGGCATAATTTTTTGATAATAATTTGAGATAAGATGACAGTGTTATTATAACTAAGGGAAAAAATGGGAGATAAGTCAGGAAGAAAATGCCCATGTTTTCAGAGCTGAGCCTTGAATAAAACATAAAAATACACAACTCATGCCTGTAACTTAATTCTTGAGGTAGGGTAGCTCTTTCAGTTTACTGATGAGGCTATGGGCTGGACAATCAAAGATTTTGATGTTGGTTCATTGCAGGGGCAGAGGTTTTTCTGTGTTCCTCAGTGTTAACACTATTTCTGGGGTCTGCCCAGCCTCATACCTAATGTATATGTGGGGTAAGGTAGCTAGGGTGTGATTGATTGCTTGCCTCCATGTAATGCTGAGATCTGGAATGTTTTAGCTGTACACCCATTCCCCAATACATCCTCATGATGCATTGTGTAGTAATAGGGATAGCTTTATCTTTAATCTTGCATCTAGCCTATAGCATTGTGTTTCCCATTTTCAGATTCCTCACTGTAGTGATTATTTCCTTTTACATCCTTTCCAATTCATTGTTCACTGACTGTCCAACCATTTGATACTAATCTACTGACAGTGATGCTAAACCTCTTTGTTAAAGTGTAATATTATTTATGAGTTTCAGTGAACATGTTTCTTTTGATCTCTTGGTGTTAAGTACTGGTGACAGTGATTGCAGTTCATTCCATCATGTTAACTACCATCATATCAAACACTGGAAGTCGGTAGTTTAACACTGACCTGGTGCAGAAATACACCTCAGTCTTCCAGTTTGTTTTAATATTTCCTACTTTGTGCTGTTTGTTGTATGACAGTGACATGTTTTATGGATTTTGCAAGAGTTTTTATGTAGTGCACATAGAATTGTAACTTTTCATTTTCCTGTTGGCAAATGCATACCTTATAGAGAACACCAACAGATATTGGGAAATATACTCTGCTCTTATGTGTATATGCAGTAGCTGTGGTTGTTAAAACAGCAGCGTTTGTGTATTGTAGTAGAGTTTTTCATTAGGTGTGTTCAAAAAATTGTGAAGAGCAACTGTTAGCTTCATTTTGTCTGTCTGCCAGTCTGTTCACATGGAACAACTCAGCTCCCACAGATTTACATGAAATTTGATATTTGAGTGTTTTTCAAAAATCTATCAGGAAAGTTCAAGTCTCAGTAAAATTCAACTAGAGTAACAGGTACTGCATGATATGAACTTAGTCTTGAAATAAAACAGATTACACTTTAAGCATAGAGAAGAAAACCAACTACATGCTACTGAATGCTTTATTGCACTTATAATCTGCTCAACCTCCCCCTCAGTAATGACCAACTACACAATGAGTGGCAAACCATCCTCCACATTGCAAAAAGCAAGAAATTCCCAACTACCCTACTCCACAAACTAAAACACCAAATACAACACAGAATAATCCATGCTACACCCCCCACAAACGCTGGAAATAACACAAAGTGGGCAACCTTCGCCTTTACCTCCCCACACATACGCAAAATCACCAACCTGTTTAAACACACTAATGTTAAAATCACCTTCAGATGCAACAACACCATACCATGACTCACAAAACCACCCAATGTCCACAAGATCCCACCCCACAACAAATGGGGGATTTACGAACTAACCTGCAACCTGTCATATGTGGGCCAAACCAGCCACAGCCTGAAGATATGTTATCAAGAGCATATGAGATACATCAGAAGCAACAATCCACAGCATACCTACAGCACATCTTACGCAATCAACATGAATACGGCACAGTGAATAACCTTATGACCCTACTTAAGCCCCTTAATAACCCAAACATGCTAACCCCTTACAAGCAGTTTTACATCCAAACTCTCCACAGGGAAGGGAAGCTCATTCCAGAACAATGCCCAGGCAACCCAAACCCTCTTTTTGAACTGGCCATTCACCCCACCCATGCACCACATGACAGAGTCAATCACACAATTTCCCTCATCCTGGACGCATACATAGGGTATGTACAGTGAATTGTTTTCACTCTAATAATACACCTGCACCCACATAACCACAGGCAATACACCAACACGAACATCACACACTTCCAACACATTTGACATACTCTACCCACCTCATAGCTCTAGACACACAATAATATAACTCCCACACACATGGAACACACATAACGCTACCCAACACTTATTATATGTTTTCATCCTTGCAGCATTTCACACCATATGCGGCAATTACACAAGTATAGACTCGAGCTCCTGATGATGAACATATAAGTGCCCGTAACATGTTGAGCAGATTATAAGTGCAATAATCCATTCAGTAGCATCTAGCTGGTTTTCTTCTCTACGCTCATACAATGATGCATTGATAAACATACATCAAATTCAGATTACACTTTGTCCTTAAAGGGTTAAAACATTCCTTGTGCTTTCTTTTGGAATAACATTTACTATGGTTTTTTTTAGCCACTGCGTAATGGTGCAATGTGTATACTTTTTGCATAACCCCCATTTCCAACTTTCTGTATGATGACAGTATTGCATTAATGATAGCAGTGTGAACATGGTTAATGCTCTGGCTGTACTATTGTCTCAGGTTCTAGGCTGTAGGATGTGGAATTTGTGGTTGCATTTTAGTGCCCTCTCAGTTCTTCAATGTATATTGTGTTTGTTACCCTGTCAAAATTTTAAAGTGAGAAACAGAATTTCTTAAAACATTAATGTACTGGTTGATAAGTAATGATACATTATTTCTAGTCCCACCTCTGAACCATTCTATGACTTTAACTACCTTGAAAACTGCGTTTTTGAACAAGTTGTAGAAGGTAGCCCATTCGCATTGGCATGATGGAACAATACATCATATCATAAAACTTGCAACAAAAAATGGGAAGGGAGATGGACATCTGTGTGAAATTTGTATGACTTCCCCTTTTGTCCATAAAGATGCAATAAATGTGATTACGCAGATAGCAGTAAGGACAGCATGTGTAGTGGTATTAATGTATTTTATGCATATGTGAATGTCGGGGTTTTCACAGTATGTGGTTGAGAACTCATTTCTTCAGGGATGTGATACTGCCTCATATCCTGGAAGAACTGTGTCCTCTACTTTATAAATGGTTTGTGAATTGATCAGGTGATATGGCCATTACAACACCCTTATGTATTGTGTTGTGAGAATTGGTTCCAGGACTGTATAAAGACTGAATCAACACGTGTAGAGAGGATTATTGATCTTAACCCATGATTTTAAGAAGAAATCTTGGTAGTTTTTGTGTTTGGTCCATAGGTTGAAAGAAGTACAGTTAGTAATACCATTCATTTTAATTTAAACAGTTATTTGAAGCGGTGTGTATAATTTCACAGAAATGTTGGAAGGTTCTCATTCCAAGGTGCATGTGTGGTACATTTGTGTCTGTTGCCACATGATGAGTTCAAAACTGCTGAAAATTTACTCAGATTCTAGTTTTTCATTAACAGACATGGACTTCAGTAAGGAACGCTTTACATGAAGACCCACACAAGTTTCTGTGTACATCTTCAGTAGAATGTGCATGTCACTCATTAAATATTAATCAGAGTAAAAATGTTTTTGAACAGAAAAATTGTAGAGAAGAAAATAAAAAACACATTTTATGCTTAATACAGCATGTTCATAGCCTCTACCATTTTCAAGGTAATTAGACAGAAGGGAGGACTGGACTGATTTTGATGCAGTAAGTGAACGCCCAGAATTGTTTTTTGCAAGTGTACGAGGCCTGTTTGGAAAGTGTTAAGCCATTTTGAATATCTGGAGAACTGGTCACGTGGCCATGATGTAACTTGGCAGCCAATCAGAGGAGACCTTACTGTGCATATGTGAACAGTCATTCTCCCATAGGGCTAGTAAGTCAGCAGTAAGATGCCATTGACTGAGCTCGTGTACTGTGTGACCGTCATCTTCACAATGACTGAGCGAACAGATCAGCGAATCTGCATCAGTGCACATGCCCATTATACAGCTGTCGTGCAGGCTTTTTTGGCAAAACATCGCATCACCCAGGTCTGTCATTAACCCTACAGTCAAGATTTGGCTCCCTGCAACTTCTGGTTTTTCCCAAAGCTAAAATTGCTATTGAAAGTGAGGAGATTTGTGAATGTGATGGTCACACAGTACACAAGCTCAGTCAACGGTGTCTCACTGCCGACTGACTAGCTCCAGTGGAGAGTGACTCTTCACGGATGTGTGGTAAGGTCTCCTCTAACTGGTTGCCAGGTTACGCAAAGGCCATGCGACTAGTTCTCAAGATATTCAAAATGACTGGATACTTTCCATACAGGCCTCATAATTCTAATTTTTGTTTATTTGGTATATTATGGTGTGGTATGTTACATCCATTCCAAAATCAATTTTTGTGTTTAAAAATTGTTCGTTACTGTTCATACAGTAAACTTGTAAGAATAAATCGTGATCTCTCACTGTTATGTTTACCCAGCAGTTTGGTAGATGAATTGTTGTACTGTTGATGAGAATATAGAAGAACTTCATGGCAGAGTTCATTTGATATGGTTTTCTGGGAACATTGTCATGATGGAACTTTTACTTCTCACTGTCTTATAGGATTGCAGTTAGAATGGCAGTACAAGTTATATTTTGAATACCAGATACTGATGCTAGACAAGGACCAAGTGTGTAATAAACCTGCATACACACACATAGGCAGGAATTGGAAGCTACAACTTTGTAGTCTCATGTTGCATTAATGTTCACAGCTGTGATAATTCAGTGTGCATCTGCTCACCACCTCTCAAAATGTCACCCACACCTCTGCAGTTTTCTTCATGTAAATATATTACAGGAGATAGTTAAAAACTTTATAGGCGGTGCCATTCCTTAAGTGGTTAGATCTAGACTTCTTGTCTCATCCCCACAAAACAAAAATAAGCATAAAGACCCAGATTCTTGGGTTGAATCCTGGGTGATTTTTTCAAAATTTGTGATGGGTGAAGTGTCACTAAGTGGTTTTTTCCAAGTTTCTTACTCCCACTTGTTATTATTCCACCATGCTCTATACTTGCATATAGCCATTACCAGACTGTACAAAACCACATCTTCACTTTTTAAGTTGGGAGCTGTGTCTCTGACTCAGCATGTGGGTGATTTCTGAACAAGGAAGTGAAGCTTATTATGTAAAAGCTGTGTTAGGTAATAATTTCTGGGATTAAAAGAAGTGCATTTTTGGATTTGCATTCCATGTCTTACACATCATGATAAATGATTAATATTTAATCACTTTGTTTAGGTTAAAAAGGCACATGCAATTTGCGTCCATTAACTAGCCTGTGGCAAGTGAGCCAACATATTTCTGGAAACGTTGCATCTATACTCTCCTAAAGAAACAATTTTGAGCTTAGAGGAAGACCCAGAAATATTAAATTCACTGAAACAGTCACCATTCTGAAACCTGTGAATTTTTATTTAGTTAAAATCTGGTGCATGTTTGTAGTTTCAGTGTGACAGCTGAGTACGTGACAGGTTTCTGACTGACGATGATTTTGTCCAGTCTTCTGTGTATAATGACCAAGAAAGAAAATACAAACATTAGAGGCTTTTTAATAGCCACATAACATTAATTGTTAATGTAATGAACGTAGAATTGAATTAGACCATCTGAGCACTTTGCAGTTTAAGGTTGTGGCCTGTTTCAGCTGTAGCAGTCATCATGAAGCAATGTGGCTTTTATCCTGTGAGTAGACTTCACTGTATCATAGTTTGTTGTTGGCCCTGAACATAGTTGAAATGTTTTCCAGAAAGAGCAGAGTATATTTTGTGACTTATTTACAAAGGTCCCTCGCAGAATTGTACACTCTTTGTCGATAACTAAGCTGTTAGTATTTGCAGCATGGCGATGATGGATAAACAGCAGACCTGCCTCAGGCACAAGTTGTGTTTTTACAAACTTTAGCTGTGTGGTATTTTGATGGCACAATTAAAAAAATCTTGTGCAGCTCTTCTGGGGGGAGGGGGTTAATAATAATGATAATGATAGAGTACAGTGGGCTGAACGGACAGCATCTGACATGTAATTTCCTAATGCTTTGTGGTTCAAACATGTTAATAGTTAATACATCAACAGTTTACTTGTTGTCCCAAAAGGTGTGAGAGAGAGGTGACTGCCAGTCGCTTGTTCCAGTCTGTTGTTGACCTTATTTTAAATTAACCTTGCTGGTTCAGGGTTGTATATGTATGTATAATAAAATGTTTTATTTTTGTTGAAGTTTTTGTCTTGTTTGTTCCAATTTTGTTGTATGTTCAAGGTATCTTTAGATCTGTTCCACATTTCTTTATCCTGATCTGTGTTTTGGGATAAGAAAGAGATGCATAATGTTGAGCTGGAGTCTGATCCATCACTGTGTAAAGTCACAACCACATTTAAAAAAATTAATATTTTTAAAGTACATGCTCTCATGACGTTGCTGCATAGTATTAAAAGTCAAAGGAGTATCAGTTTAATATTTTATATAATTTCAAATATATGCTGGTGAGTGATGGATTGTTATGTCATTTGGTGAAAATACAGATATGCACGTGCGTGTAGATGTGTACATATGCATGACATTTTCAATTAAATTTGTATTAAATAGTAGAATGGCACTGTGTTCTGCCACAGGTTGAACAGCATACTGTTATTTGTAGACTGAAATAAAGTGAGGAGAAAGTGATACTCAGAATATAACTGGAAGGGTATGGCTGAATAAATAATTAGACTCTGATAATTGGCCAGTTTTTTTTTACGTTAGGCAGCAATTTGGTGAGTGTGCTTGGTATAGTGATTAGCTTACAGGCTGGATGATCTGGGGGTTTCAATCCTGGCAGGAGCAAGAAATTTTTCTCTTATCCAGAATTTTCAGACTGTCTCTGGGGCCCATCCAACCTCCTATTAATTGGTACCAAGGGCTCTTTCTCTGGAGGTAAAGATGCTGGGGCATGAGGCTTGCCACTCACCTCCATCCAGTGCCAAGGTTAAGAATGCATGGAGGTGTAACTTCACTTTGTGAATATACCCTCAAGGCATGTAGAGGTTGCAACTATACTTTTACTTTTTTTGTGAATTTAGGAACGAATGCATATGGGAGGGGGTTGTACTGGGATATGGTACCAGTGTTTGAACATGTTACAAGAGCAAAATCATGGATTTGTTGTTCTATGTTGTTTAGTGTATTGCAAACAGAGCAATTGAATTCTTGTAGTCTTGCAGAATGCTGTATTCCTTCATCTGTAATGACAGCCTTGTTCTTTATGTGTTGTGTTCAGAGACATAATTTGAATGTTATGTTATGCATATGAATGTTAGTATTTAAAAAATAGTTGTGATTATTGCCGTCCTTACAACTTTATTTGCTTTAACTAATTACAGTGTCACATTAAGAAGGGTGACATGTTTCAACCATATCAGGCAAAAATGTACATCTTAAAATGCAAAAAGGTTTGAGTTTAGATGGGGTGTTACAATATGATTAAGACCTGAATTGTGTCTATATTATAATTTACATTTTTGCTACAATTGATGGCCTGATGATGACTGATAGGGTTGAAACATGTTGCCATTCATAATATGACACTGTAATAGTTAAACCTAATGAAGATGCGATTGTGGTAGTAATCACCACTATTTTGTTGACATGATTTGAATTGGAGTTACATTTGTTAGGAGTTAGGGTATTTATTTAATGATGTGTTAAATACCATATTTATTAGAATATAGGCATTAAGGGAATAATCTCTGCATGTGATCTTTTGCTGTCATTCTTTATAGTACAGGTAAATGACTGGAGAAGAATTATTTTAAATTCTTAACCAATAAATGCATGATGCATTGTATGTTAATAAACCTGAATTTAAGTGCTTTAGTTGTGTTCCCTAAGGATTTAATCTTGATTTAAGACATGGCCATATGGATACTCTAAATAATGATATTGGTTAGAGCAGTAATTCAGTAGTAGTAGTAGTAGTAATAGTAGTAGTAGTCATAGTAGTAACATCTGAAAAGTTACAATTTTAGTGCTGTTATTTTAAATACTTGTGGTGGGGGGATTTAATTTGTCATTGTACCCTTATACCATTGCAAAAAGATTTAGAACGACTGAGGTGAAGTTCTCTCATATTGATGAGTCTTCTGAGATTTGACACTTTGTAATTGGCAGAGATACCAGGTTTCATAAGAAAACTTTTGATGCTGTCTCTCAGGTACTGCAAAGATGGAGGTAACAGGTTTGCTGTGTAAGATTGGTACCTATGCCAAACTGTATGGTATCACATCCCAGAAGACTGTTAGTGTTTTTTGCATCCAAATTTGTATGATGTGTGTGTTACCAATAGGCTGCCATTACACATAACCTAAAACTTTCTACATAGAAACACTGCCATGATGTTTATGGCACCTTTGCATAGTTACATTAAATTATTTCAGGATAATAGATGAATCCACTTGTTTTTAATATTTTGCTAAATTATTGCCAGTGTTGAATGTTATGTGCTGATTATTTGTTTTGAGGCTTCCATGGCAACAAAATCCAATAAAGCTTCTTGGGCTGACAGCCATATCAAGGGGTTTACAATGTTCTATATTTCTGAATCTTGATTCCACCTTAACCATCTGAAGATGAAGACAGAGGTGGTCCCTGAAATGTCAGTTGTTTTGAGTCACCTGACGTGGCTGTCACCCAAAAAAGATTTTAGTAAGTACATACTGATGACAGATTTTTGTTGAGTCTGTTGCCCCCAAGTTGTAACAAGCATTTTCTTTTACTGTGTTGCATTTACAAGCTGTATCTGGGAAAACATACACAAAGTAAATCAAGTCTGAAGGCTGCTCGATTGCATGCCAAGCAGGCTCAGAGGGCAGGTAGAGGTATAGCTGTACTCATACTCGACCCTGGTGCTAGAAGGGGATGGGTGTTCATTGCTATGCCTCAGCTGCTTTACTCCCAGGAAGGAGACCTATTATACCTAGTACAGAAGGCTGGGTGGGCCTCATAGCTTGTTTGGATGAGTCTGGAAAATCTCACTCCCACAAGGGTTGGAACCCTGGACTGTCAAGCCCATACAGAGTTATAATATCAATTATGCTCTCCCACCTGTCACAGGACTGAAGGCAGTGATGATTATTTTTTATAAGGTCTTGGGCCATAGAAAACATTATGTACCCATAGTTGGTATGTTGTCCTTTGCCTATGATTCACCATCTGTGAACTCTTATTTATAAAAATTGAAGTGGGATAATTTTTACGATATACCTAACTGAACATTGATGTAGATTCCATTGTTCTGGGACCTTCATCAGAACTGCTGTGAGAACCTGAAATCTCATGCAGTATTGAAGTTGGTCTTAGTGTTGTAACCTATGGAAAATATTGATTAAAAGCAGATATTTAATTTGGTTTTCCAAACATGTTTTATGAGGTCAGTAAGACCCTTGTTTCATCCTCCTGTCTGTGGTATGGTACTTCTGTACCAGTCTGGAGGAGAGTTTACAAATATGTAATTGAAATATTTGGAACATTAACCATATTATAGACATGTTTCATTTAAAATTGGTATGTCTGAGTGTTGTATGACTTGTTCTGTGCAAAAATGGTCCTGAAAGCTGAAAGTTAATTTTCCAAGAGATTTTTGGCTTCCTGAAATATTGTAATAAATATGGTATATAATACTATGTGTACTGAATAACATATTCCTGTAAGCCACAAGGAGTGTCCAGAGTGCAATGCTGGCCATTGCACTTCAACTCCAAATGTTAGATGTTTGAAGCTGTTCTTTGTGGCTAGATTTGTCATGGTTAGGGTTACCAGACAAGTGGTTGTGACTTCTTTCTTAGCTTGGTTTCCAAATGAAAAACGGCTTGTATTTGCATACATGTGTATATGTGTGTGTGTGTTTCCCTGACTTTAATGTACCTATTGCCTCTCTTTTAAATTCATTTTAAAGGTTATGATGGTGGTGTGACGTACTTTTGAAGACTGATTTTGGATTCGTCCAGTGCCCCATTTTATTAAAACCACTTTGTTTTGAAGATGAATTCTGTTTTCATCTTCAGATGAACAGGATTAACACTTGAGTTCTCTTAGGTCTCAAGCCAGTTTTTGAAAATTATTGCTTTTAATAAACTGGGATGATGATGATG
>Ga0136643_10010184_pt1 | contig 13866 bp, 6 predicted proteins | sample TergutLab28metaG_FD_96883 | JGI IMG/M metagenome (GOLD analysis project Ga0136643, IMG submission 96883) | Labiotermes labralis P1 segment gut microbial communities from Petit-Saut dam, French Guiana - Lab288 P1 (version 3) (version 3) | ecosystem: Host-associated > Arthropoda: Insects >...
CAAACGGTCATAACTCCGTAACCGTCCAAAATCGGACACATGTTTATATGAACTTTTTGATCACAAAGACCTAGGAAATCACCTCCTGCAGTTATGCCCTAAAGTCGTGAAACACCCTGTATAATGCAACCAATGGACCTGGATCGGCTCAGATCAATTGTGCAGCTCTACGTAAATAATGGACTGCTAATTTTATTCAACAAAAAAATTATCGTAATATAAATTGGTATAACTATTTCTTTTGGCCAGCTCTCGCTTAATCTGACCCACTGTGCAGCGCCGCAAATGGACAACTAACCGAATTACCCCGGACACGATCGACACGAGCCGTTCGGTTTGTCCTCAGCAGCCTCGTACACAACCGTTATACTTGAAAAATGACAGCAGAACGCAATTAATACCCTGGCCCTCAGCAGCCAAACGTAGTTTGAAGTTGATCGTTCAATCTCGAAAGCATCAAAGAGTCTGCGGGCAGCTGTGCACTGCAGGGGTGCTGATAAGTCCTTCGTCCAACCAGGAAGGAACCAAGCTAACGTTTCTGTCAGAATGGCTTGAATTTCTTTCGGGGCCTTGCCTTGCAAGAAAAGAAACTTGATGACAGCTCGCGTCTCGATTTTGTTGAAATCGCGCGCGTTCCTAACATGCTTCCGAGTTGTTTCCTTCCTGGTCGGGCTAAGGACTTATCAGCATCCCTGTATATTCATTCAGTTAGTCTGCCGCCCAACAGTAAACTTTCTCAAAGAAAATTTCAGTTCTTCCGAAGTATTTCTAAATGCCAAACCGCGCGGCGTAAAAGAAAACCGCTGACATTGTGTGACTGCTTCTCGCATCTTAGTATTTGGTTTAGCGACTGCCCGAGGATATTACGATCGGGGCGTGGCGTTAACCGCCCACCCTATCTAGCGCCGACATTACAGAAAGAGTGGAGCTATATCTGTACTTCCCCCACCCCCGGCCTTCATGGGTGAACTTCATTTTCTGCTTTTAGCGATTTTAGGGTAAAAATCTATAGTAAATCATCAAATGACTGACCACTCAAAGGCAAAAATATTTATTACTCGTTTGGCTCACTCGACGTTAAATTTCTCACGAAGTTTCCATGGGTGGATTGCGGTATGCCTTTGCACAATTCTTTGTCCAGTGACGATTCCTCTTTATTTTTTAAACACAGGGCTAAAGTAATGGCCACACAAGCGGTACCAGTTTCATTCAACATGTGTACTCGTCCTGACTCACGTTCCCAATGAAATATTGCACGGTATTACTAAGTCCCCTAAGGAGAAACTTACAGCACAACACTAATTCAAGAGAAAAATACTACGCACCTAACCGTCTGGACGGCACTTAACCTTTTGACGCCTAGTGTCAACTATAGTGGTCGTACCGCAGCGCTAACCTCTAAAGTTGCATTTTATATATTTATTCAACAAATATAGGTACTGAATATTTTAAACATGGTATATACTCTCCTTTTTTTCTCTTCAAAATGCAGTTTGCTTCACAATTCTAACGTATTTGTTTCCTGTATTATTCACATTTTATATACAGGTGTGCTAAAATTAAAAAAATAATTCCGGCGCCAAAAGGTTAAGATTAGCCTCCATTGCGTACAAAGATTCAGTTCGCACCGCTCAGTAAAGAGATTCGGTTAAAAAAAGTTAAATCAATGCTGTATCGATAAATAATCCTGCGACGGCCTGATCACTCTCTCCACTGGTCCAGCACAACCTACCAACTGTCCAACGACAGGAAACGTACGTATAACGTAGCACTGAGGTGCGTTCGTACAACCAATGCTGCAGTGGAAAAGCAGCAAGTATTGCATATTCTGAGTGTGTATTTGTAGCCTCACGTATCCAGCATGCAATGCGCAAGCGGAATATTGTCATTTGTGGCCTGGCCGACTCCAGAATATTTTTCAACGTTATCCCACAAAAGGCACAAATTTCGAAAAAAAAAAGGTTACTGAACATAAAATAAGCGTTTTGATTTTCTCTACCTAAAAATCTCATTATACGAAAAAATGGCCGATATATGATCAAAGATGTATACCGGTCTTCATGTAACTTGCATTCTGTTAATTGTCAGATTTTAACGAAACTTGTATTTTTTTTAGATTTTCGAAAAATCCTCCAATATCAAATTTCCTGAAAATCCATCCAGTGGGAGCCGAGTTCTTCCATGCGGACGGACGGACGGACGGATAGCCAGACATGACGAAGCTAACAGTCGCTTTTCGTAATTTTGCGAACTAGTCTACTAAAAAGGTTCATATTCTAGAAATTCATTACGTATTAAAACAAGCATTACGGCCCAATCCCGAAGGAGGGGGAGGAGGAGGAGTTATAGAAGTATCTCGCCAAACTCGCTTGTCAGGATCCGCGTTTCATGAACTACACACCGTTTGCCCAGGCGATACGATAGCGTAAATGAATGCTCTAATACTCAGCTACGGGCTGGACAACCAAAGGCGGATGGTGGTTCAGTTCGCAGATTTTGCAATTCTATAGAGCGCCCGGACCACCTATGGGGCCCACCCACTTTCGTATTCAATGTGTACCGAGTGCTCTTTCCCCGGGGGTACAAGAGTCGGGGCATTAGAGCGATCAATCATGCCATCTAGTGCCGAAGCTAAGAATGCGTGAAAGTATTCCTCTAGGTCCCCTGACATGTTGTCATGCCTGCACATGAAAACTTCACTTTTACCTCACTCGTTACCCCACCCAGTCTGCAGTAACCGCCGTTCTCGGCAGCCGAGACTAATTTTAGACCATTACAGGGTAGTAGGGTCGGATGCGCATAGCAGTAAAACACGCGGATGATCAGGCCGCAAGATGCTGCCATGTGGTTACATTCCACAGTCCGTTGATAACCTTACGATCATCGACGAGCTCATGGGAGAAACCGACGTCGTTTCACCGTCCAGACTGCGTTATCTTCACCTCCCGCACTGCGCAACATTACTGTATTACTGCACGGCGCTTCTCTGCATTCATGTTTCTTGGCCATGTTTACGCAAACACTATTCAACAGCTACTAAACTTGGTGCACATACAGGCTGGGGGTTCTCTGTACCCTCCTGGCTTTTATTTCTGCACGTAATTCCCGACAAACACACTTTAATAACTACTTATGAGATGTCTCTTATAATATGAAACACCACACAAAAGCATATACAGCATACACAGCAAAACCAAACTACATGGGTGCCCAATTTCTTAATTGTCGATTTCCTGGTTTTGACAAATTTTACCTTAATCTGACAAAATTTATACTGTAATGGCAAGCTAACCACTACCCACGAGGTACACCAAACTTGTTTCTTAACACCCATGGGCATATAATAAGGGTTTCAGCGTCTCAGAGATCATTCATGCTAGTCCTTGCCATCTACGGTTATTCAGCATTTTCACCTCTTCTTAATATAAATAAAATTCCTTCCGATATAAGACCGTAAGGGATTTTCTTAGAAGAAAGTTAAACAGAAAACCCAGCGTTACACTTTGTCGTGGGCCCACCGCTGCCTGAACAATTTAAAGGTCATCGTTTGCTGTATGTGAGCCCCGTACTTTAACACTTCTCATAAGCATTAGTAACGATAAGGTATGATTCTCAGAATAAACAGCAATTATTTACCCAAACAACACTGACCGGTCGGTTTTTATCCTGGAGACATACTGTTCTGTGAGGCCCACCTGAGCTGTTACATATAACCCAAACACGTTTCAGGCCCTTTAGCCCCATTTGCTGCAAGCAAAGGAGATTCCACCTATTCAAGTTTCCCATATTCACTCGACAATGAATGATGACAAGTGGCACAGAAATTAAAAAAAAAAAATAAGGCAACACTCTAACGCCAAGATCTACTCTGACTTCCACGTACACATACCGGGTTGGGGTAGGAGTCTACACATCAGACCTCAGCGTAGCCCCCAATTTCACTGAAGCACACGTCCCACTGAGCAACCAATGCTTGTATCCCGACCGAAAAGAAATCGCTGTCAAGTGTCTGCAGCAACGGGGTGACAGGCTGCTTCACTTACAGACTTACAAATCGCTGGCCAACCAGGTGCTTCTTCAGAGGTCCGAAAAGGTGTAATCACTGTGTGCCAGATCCATGCTATACATGGAGCGGTCTGCATTCTTCCAGCCGTAGCGCCGTAACCAGTCCGGTTTGCAGTCTTGCAGTATGGGGCCCAGTGCTGTTAACTTTTCTGGAGCCCTTAAGAAGCACCTGGCTGGCATACGATCTCCACCTGGCGCCCACGCCAAGCAAGCTGTCACCTCTTGGCTAGCCACATTACACCGATTTAATATACTCAGATAGACGGGTCTTAGCGCCATGGTAGGACAAATACTTAGTTCCAATGGCGACTTCATGGAGGTCTGAGGTGTACCATCAGCCACCCATGCGTCATGTATAAAACGACAGAATACAGTTCTCGGTATCAGTGCTTGTTACCTTATTTTCTGAAATATCCTTATAAAACCCTTTAAAGGGCAGCTGCAGCCTGCGTGCTGATGGGACTTGTGTGCACTAACTGTGACTAAGCCTATATTTCGGAAAGTAACACACGTTAAGACGTGAAAAGCATTAATTAAATTCGTATATGCTGCGATCAACAGCGGACCTACTCCATGTGAGGAACAGCTGCCTTGTCTTGTCTGCATGTGAGCTCCAAGAATAACTCGTACAGGATGAGGATACAAACTGTGCGTGTTACGTCGGGGAGGGCGCAAGTACAAACAGGAAATGCTTCCCGACCTAGCATCTCACTAACACGTGTTCATTCTCTAATCCAGCTCCGTCTAATAAAACTTAAAAATATAACACACAACGCTTCATCATGCCTACATATTTTCCTTCCGTTTGCGTTGCGCCTACTTCTAGAAATGCAACATACTGTCTATTGACAGTAGGCCTGAGGGTAATAAACCATCAAGCGCTTAAAAAGCACATCAGTTTTCGGAGAAAACAAATAGTAAATTGACCTACTTTCTAGGAAGTATGCGACCACCACGGTTTCAAAAGTGTTGCTTGCATCTCGAGCACATGACGCACACACAACTTTACTTGTTGTCTATTACAGATTATGTAGCCATGACGGCAGTACAACACGTAGACCCTTCAATAAGCCGGAATCAGATAAGAATTTGTGTTGTAAAGGTAATGCCGCCGTGCTTATACACACAAGTTTATTCCCAACTAACTGCACAACTGCAACCAGGGCGTAGGGCTGACACTACCTTCATGTACGGACTGTCCAGAACGTCTGGCAGTCTCACCTCCTGCAACCCTAAGGCCTGTCCAGGCCTGTAATGGGACAGAAAAATGCACAATTGGTTTTACTGATCCTACATGTTTCGGCTGCAAAACGCAACCATCTTAAGGAAGTCACAAGTGTTTTATGACAGGAGCCGTAAAGTTAATTGTGCAATTAGTTAGGTACAAATTTGCGGGTAACAGACAACTGCAAGTAATATGTACAATATTGAATTCACTGTCCTTAATTAAGGAAAACGTCATCAGAGCACAGGAGGAAGAAAATGTGAACTCTACACATTCTTAACAGCGGCACTAGATGGAGAGTACGGCAAGCTTGACGATGCGGCCGCTTTGCCCCGGCGAAAAGAGCCCCGATACCCAATCATAAAGTTAAGTAGATCCCACAGGCGATCTGAACGCTATGGAGAAGAAAAAATCTCTCATGACAAAATCCCTCAGCAGTACAGCTTACAGCCCAACCACTATACCAAATGCGCTATCCGGACTCCACGAACTTGCACTGCCGAATAGCGTGTTACAATTACTTTATTGTTATTAGGCTAGTAAAGCAACACCACTCTCACCTGGCAAGGAAGTACCATCCAAAGGCGATTAGTCGGCGGCGCCTCGCTGCGAAAGCCCGGGTTCGATCTCAGGCCAGTCCCTGTGTGACTTTTGGTGGACAACATGAAAGTGGAACAAGCTTTTCTTCGAGTAGTATACTATGACTTTTTCCTTGTCAGTACAATTCCATCAACGAAGGTCCACTGCCATATTTAATCTACAACCGACACTGCACAAGCTTAGCACGTAACAGTAGTTACTCGCAATTTCGTGTGGCATACACAACGATTTTCTAAATGAGGGGGGGATGACAGAATTTGAACACTTCACCCTACAGGACTATATTACCGACTGGTGATAATGTTCAAAATCAAGAGGCGTAACGTTCATTTAAGTATTAAAAAGTTTGTTTCCCACTACGAAGACCAAATGGTGTATTACCTTTAAACACAACCGTCATATTTTGTGACTCATACGAAACATATAATTAAGGTCTGCGAACAAACTTCAAAGTAATAAACTATACGTATTGTGTCGAACACAACACACGTTCATTTAAGACCGAGTTGCGCCTTTTCCAAGTATGCTATATGGTTCGGTCCTTTCTCTGGCCATTATGAGGCATGTCAAGACGAAAATCTCACAAAGGAAAAAGTAGCAAAATAAAACCTAAGGAGCCTGTTGTTTACAGTCACCATTTTTTACAATGTTAAAATATAAAATGTACGACAAAACACCCAAATAACTCTTCGAAAAAACTTCAAATTCTTTAAGTGTTAAAGTAGGTGCGTGAAGGAGTCAGTAACATTTCATTAGAACGAAAATCAACTCCTATATAGCGATTAACCGTCGAACAGAAAAAGCATATAGCAGGTATCTTCCCGTCACCCTTCACAAGTTGACGTCACGAAACATGCCTTATTCAAGAAACGCGCTGAAATGGCACAATGGTAATGTACAAACACCGTGGTAATCTCAGATCACAGAGATTTTTTAAAGCTCCAAATTTCCCTCTGTTTATTCCCCCACCCAACCTTTCCGTGCAAATACCTGAACAGCAGAGTCATCACGTTTCTACATTTATCTCGTTATAAATGCAGAGTCAGGTCACGCCACTGCATGAACTGAATGTGTATTTCTTACGTAGATACCCACAGCATTGTGCTAATGCACAAGGATAAGTTTCTTATGCAGATACTCATTGACGTCACGTTCGCATAAGCGTTTCGCAAAGCAGTTATATTACCGGCACGAATTTGTGACCATGGATGGTGTCTGTCGAGTGGGTGCTTCAGGATCAATGTTACGGGGGGGAGGGCAGTCGCTTTGTAGCAGAACAAGTGAAGGTGGTGCCTCTGGACCGAGTTTTTACCTTCGTAATACGTGCCTTGCGCCGGTCCCAGTGGCCGCGCGGTCTAAGGGGTAGGTCTGAGGCCGCTCGTATGCTGAGAATGTGGGTTCCAATCCCACCGGGGGCATGGATGTCTGTCTGTTGTGAGTGTTGATTGTTGTCAGGTAGAGGTCTCTGCGACGGGCTGATCACTCGTCCAGAGGAGTCCTACCGACTGTGGTACGTCGATGTGTGTGATCTAGAACCCTCGTGAATGAGGAGGCCCTGGCCCACTGGGGGCTGTCGCGCCAAAAACAAACAAATACCTGCCTTGCAATCAACGTTGTCCCCGTCACAGTAGTATCCTTCGACCGCCACACAGCCAACCCAGCGATGAAGCCACCATTCGAAGCACTCCGTGAAGCGCATTGTTTTATTCTCGGCGAGTCCCTCGACTTTGTCCACGTCATGGTAAAGATATTAAATCAACTCTTTAACGCCATATTAAATTTTGGCACAAGAAAGAAGTTACACGGCTCTAAATCTGGTATGCGGGGAAGGTGCATAACACTCATTTTATATTCAGCCAGAAACTGACGCACAAAATACAGTAAGCAGCTGTGTTATGTGGAAAAACCAATACCCCAAACTTTTATTCTCATCCCGTTTGAGACCCAAATTTTCCCGCAGACACTGCAAGATGTCACCATACTAATGCCGGTTTAAAGTTTGTTCTTGTGGAACAAATTAACAATACACAACTCCGTGAAGGTCGAAGAACCAACGAGCGCGCTCTTCACATTTACGCCAACTTGGCTTGATTTGGTTGGGCCCAAGAGAGGACTGTTGCTTGCCTTCTGTCCTCCAAATGCTCGATCTGACCCAAATAAAATTCCGCACACGTTACAAATTGCAACGATAATGTTTCTACCGGCTCCTAGGACACGTTCCGTCACTCGAACCACGTTGCCACTTTTTCTGCTGTCGAAGGACGTCCTGAGCGTTCAGGATCTACAGATGAGGTCACACCGCTTTGGAGCTCGGAAAACCACTTACGAACCTGCGTTTTCCCCATTGTCTGCTCTCCGCAACATAGTTTCATCAATACAAAGTTTCCGCAGCATTTTTGCGAAGTTTAGAGCAACCTTTGGTGCAGATACGCAGTTATTTCAAGTCTGCCATTGTCTAGACAAGGGGGAATAGGCACACAGCAAACATTTAAGGAAATCTCGTTACCGCTCAGAAACCTTATATTTGATTTCAGTGCAACACATATTATTAACAAACTTTATATTTCTGCTTTACTAATAACCTGTGTTAATAAGCACAGAAAATAAAATCTGGTTCTACGAATAAAGCAAACGTAGACTGTTCTGGCCGTTATTCCCTACCGTTGGGGCTTTGATAAATACAAGTAGACATCACAAAACTACGGTAAGAATTGAATTAGAACGAAAAATAAAAGTCTCAGCAATAAAAATAGATCGATATATAATTTTATTAAAATAAAAATTTTAGGAAGCTGTGGCACCTTAATGCAAATGTCACACAAGTAACTATTAAGAATTACACTCGCTATAGACCTCATGCACAAAAATTCTACAACCTGTACATCTGTACCATGACTTCTTCTTTTCCAAAGTCGTTACAAGCAAAACATTTTTCAATTGCTGTTTCAAGGTCATCATCTGCTTCTTCAATTTCTCTTTTCAGGGTTTCATTTGTTGCCTGAGTTTCGGGCAGAGATTCGCCCTTTATAGAAACATTCTTTCGCCTCCATCTTCTTTCTGTTCCTGTCTTTTAAAATTTTCTTTTGTGGTGTTCCGATGAGAATGTCTGAACAATGTTTGCCTCTTGCTCGTTTCTTTTCGCCTGTAGGCCGCACTAATTGAGAAACAGTTCCACTAGCCACTGTCACTGAGTACGTATCAGGATTATGAAGCTCTACATCCCTGGAACATGAAGGCTGAGAGGACTGCGTTCAAAATCCTGCAATAAGTGCAGTAGCAATGAAAATAATTCTGGTCCTGTTTTTAGGAAACGCTGGCAGCATTACCGGTCAAGGGTGGGTAATGGTGGTCAGATGGCCGCCACTACCCGCAACGCACAACCTATACAGGAAGCCGTATGGTTAAAACGTATCACAAAGTTTTCGGTAATTATATGGCTAACCCTACTGTATAATACTTCACTTTTATATACGTCAATATAACACTGTGTAGGGAAAGTCATATCTGTGTACTTACCTCGATTTTCTGAAGAGGATTCTTACATCAAAACCATCAAGATCTTTTCGTCGTCGTCGTCGTCGTCGTCACGTGACAACCACACACGAAGGAAAAGCATGGCTGGCTGTAGTAGCTTACTGTGCGAAATGCTAGGTAGCCGCACTTACAGAAACTTTCTATCACGTACCGTTTATGAAATATTAATCTACCGCCATTACCCCACATCCATCGTTCCCCCATTCTACCCTACGCTTGAAATGCAACGGGAACAACACACGCTTTTAGTCAACAAAATACTACTCAACCATGACACGTGCTACAGCCTCATCCTATGCAGACAACGACTAAACAGATTCTTATCTATACCTGGCGGGAAAAACTCGGGCTAGCACCACTATTGTCATCTGACTACGTCAGGAAAATATCAGATCCCACCACGTAAGCCGAAAGCCGTACTCTGCCCATGACCCGATGTTTTCATATAAGGCAGTATCTACCTTAACTGAAACGTCAAGCAGACCTTTTAAGTCCAAACATGTCGCTTTAACCTATGCTTTTATTATACAGTTGTGTTGACTGGAATATATATAATAAAGTGAATATATAGTAATGTAAACGTTTAAAGGTACGGCGGCATATATCTCACCTGAAAATAGCGACCAGCTGACCGCGAAACGCGCTCATACAATGCAGACACTTGCTCAATAGCAGCACTGCTCGATGTAGTCTGATGCCCCGCCCATTCTGCAGTACTGAGAACGGACGGTCCCGTGTGGACTGCGCGCAGCTGAGCGGGCGATATTTGCTGCAGAGCGACCGACGACGGTCCTCTGTTTGCTTTACTCAGTCAGGCATTTAACAAAACCTCCGTGCCTCCAGGAAAAGTTATTTCCAGATAGCGCAATAGTGAACCGCGTATTGAGAGCGTCCAATAATTGCATTTTATTTTCTGATAAGGATGTATTTTGCCTCGTATGAAAGGCACGAATAATGCCAATGTTTTCAGATAAGGCAAATTTATCTGACCTGGAAAGCACGCAGTAAATGTCATTACCTAAAGCGGCATAAGCGACTGTCAAGCTCAGAGATTCATGCCCACTACTATACGCATCCGCCACATGCGCAATTCCGACTCTGGCAACCAATTCGTAATGTCAATGTAAGATGCTGAGCTAAATATTCCAGAACCTTTCGCATTACATTTACATTTCAAACAGCCTGAGCTTTCATCTACTGACAAGCAGAGTCACAAGGTCATTTACATCACCAAGAACAATTCCTATCGTTCCATGGAAATGAATGCATAATCTTACTTGCGCGCAGAACATATGACGCCCACTTTCCTACGAAATGGATTTACACTTTGACGTTCCGGTGACAGTGCAATGTAATAAATTCTTATAACACCTACTAGATACACTAAGTTCTCAAATTTATTTTTTAAATAAAACTCTACATGATTCGGACAGTTCCTCTGTCCATCATCAGGAGTTTTTCACTGTACACAAAGCAATGGTATGTCATACAGGTTTGCTGACAGCTTGCGAGCAGGACCAGGAAGGAACTCTGTCCTGATCCTGCTCGCAAGCTGTCAGCAAACCTGTATGACATATACCACTGCTGTGTATACAGTGAAAAACTCCTGATGATGGACAGAGGAACTGTCCGAAACATGCAAAGTTTTATTCCAACAATAAATTTGAGAAAACAGTGCATCTAGTTGGTTTTATTATAAGAATAAGGATTTACGCTTCTACAGAACCATTATTAGTTATTACTTTTGTATTATTTATTTATTTCTACAGAACGTTACACGCACATACATTCAGTACACGTTAAATACATTGCTAACCTCAAAGTTTCCCATCGTATGTAATTACTGACTTACAAATAATGTATGCTATTATACGTAATATCCGGGGCATTCTTTATAACTAAAGCCGTCTCAGACTATACAGCGTCGATGGCAAGATGATAATAACGGCAGTTGCAAAGAAGAGGGGAAAAACATAAAACCTCAAGGCAGCGTGTACAAGACACCTCCGGAACAGACGCCTACAGTGTTACAGCTACACCATCCTGTTTGTTCATGATCAGTGTGCTTACAGCCCACCTCCGCATCAAACTCCACAGTTACCGACATGACAGAAACTTTGCGTAAGTTATCGAAAGTTGTGCACTTACCAAATCTCTTACCAAAAACAGACAACTCCAGGACCCAAACCGGCGTTAACGTCGTTCCCACCTCACACGTTCGAGTGTAAACCATGCTGTTATTACTACTGATTGTATGAAATCAAAATGCACGGCGTTAGGTTGTCACCTACTGCCATAATGTTCATGCGAAGGTCCGTAAAAAAGGGTAAACTGGTAAAAAAAACTTAAAATTGTAGATATAATCAAAACTAAATGATTTACAGTGCATATTTACCTTCCTTCTCAGTAAGTGTCATTTGAAGTCATTCTTGCTACAACGGACATTCAGAAGTTAATGCCTCCTTACTGCATGCTAATTACAAGTGGCTACGTGAAAATGTCATAAAACTTCACTGTAACATAGCCAAAGGCAAAGTTATATTTCAATGCCGTCCTCGTATTTGACGACATCTTCCGTCAATAAACAAGAGCACGTATTCCTGTCCTGTAAAGGTTCCTGTCCCTCCCCTGCAACCCGCGGCCCGCAGTGTTTTTCAGTGTCTCGTCACTGGCCTAAGAGCGTCCTCGCAGGATTTTTTTAAAAGACCAAACAGGAGATAATATGATGGTGCGTCGATAGAACTGCAGTGAGAATTCGGCAACACTGTACATCCAAATCTGTCACGGCATTTCTGGTGCGTACTTCTGCGCAGCCAGTATTGTGATGGAGTCACACTTCATTTTTCTTGTGGAACGACGAAGACGAGCATTCACACTACTTCATGCTTCAGTACAGTGGTCGGAGTTCCCTGTTGTTCCCCTAGGCTCAAAGTTCATAAAAAGACCTTCCTCATCCCAAAAGAATATAACCATGACTTTTCCAGCTAACACTCTTGAACTACTTCTTTCTCCTCCTCCTCCTCCTCCTCGGGTATGTCACAAGGCGCCATTCCATCGGCTGCCGCTTGAATTTAGGTTCAAAATGGTGGACCCAGGTTCCATTCGCCATGACAATCTGCAGCAGGAAACCCTTACCTCCAGTGCGGCACTGGTGCAAAAGACAAGTGGCCCTTGCTTTCCTCGTCTGCATGTATCATTTTAGCATTCGTGGACCCAACGAAGACAGAGCTTGCAACAGCCAAGCTTTTTAACAAATGTACTGACACTGCCTTTACTTATGGATAGGGTGCAGCATAATTAACCCGCCGTTACGCGACAGTCGCAGCATAACAGTTGATCAAGCCGGTGGATGAGTGAGGCATCATTGCAGTGTAAATGCTGTTCCTGTTTCACCTCCTTTAATCTGTCTTACCCATCGTCGAACAGCAGTCACATCCACATCCGCGGCGGCACTACACTCTAAGCACACATTCGTGACCGCAAGTCGGCAGTTCTCATTCCGCAACCAACAACTGTATCACTGTTCATTGTTTCAACCGCATGCATTCTCTGCCATTTTACAATCGACTTTGGGCTGCAATCTATTGAGCGAAAAAGAGACTAAAAGACCAGGAAAGAGACTGTTCAAGTACATAACTCACGTAGTGGTTATTGCCACAAAGAATGTAACGATATAATAGGAGACATTTTCTGATTACCCCTTGTAACTTTTTCCCATATGTGAAATCTTTCTAGTATGGTTCGTAGAGTTCCATTTTCAAAATTGCCATAATAGTGGCCTGTATTAAAAATATCATAAGTGTAACCTGAATTGCATTTGTTATATTTACAGTCTGTGTTTTCAAATCTGGATTCAGAATTTCTGTCGATATATGGCATTACTCTCGCATGCGTTTCAATCATACTTATCACCATATACGTTATCTTCACTTCTGTCTTGTTTGAAGCGTCGTATTAGTCTTTTAGTTTACTTCGTTGGACTATATGGATGATGTCCATCACGATTATCCGTTGTACTGGGTAATCAGAATAGTGGTTTTGACGGTTTATACTACCGAGTATGATGAGGAATTTATTGTTACAGAGCATCAAACAAGTTTTACTTTTCAATACCCTCTACTAAAAGGGGGCAATTATGTAATTTTTAGATGTTTCATATCAAACACGTCATGTTGTGTTGGATGATCGGAATTGTAATTTATGGCTGTACCGGAAGCGGTAGGTTTTCTACATATACCAAGAAACTTAAATTTCCTTCTTCCTTCTTAATGATTAGATCGACAAATGAATGGAAGTCGCCCCTTCTCACAGTCAAATGCTAACCTTTTAAAGCCTACTGGTCACGTGATGCACCAACAGTTTAACATTCAACAACTGTACGCTCTGCCCACACTGTATTTATGTGTTTTGTATTTATCTGAGAACAAACAGCGACTTGTGCC
>Ga0136643_10010193_pt1 | contig 13859 bp, 6 predicted proteins | sample TergutLab28metaG_FD_96883 | JGI IMG/M metagenome (GOLD analysis project Ga0136643, IMG submission 96883) | Labiotermes labralis P1 segment gut microbial communities from Petit-Saut dam, French Guiana - Lab288 P1 (version 3) (version 3) | ecosystem: Host-associated > Arthropoda: Insects >...
AAATATTAGTAAATAGGGCTTCAATATTTAATATTTTATAAGTTTTTCGTGTAAATTTTTAAAAAAGAAAAAACAATTTTGGGGGGGGGTTGTACAAATATTTAAAAGGGGGGGGGGGGGGACATAAGGATTGAGAGAGAGAATTTCTAAATTTAGTAGAACTGTTAACATGCAATCTTTATCAAATGTACAAAACATAAAAGCTATGTCAAAAAGCAATGACTGACTTAATCAAACGCTGCTTTCAACCACAAAGTTATATAACATAATACCGAACTTCAATTCTTCTTTCGCAGAAATTAATACACACTGTATCAGATTTATGAAAATAAATGCTAAACTACAGGGAGGCTTTAAAATTTTACAACCAGATGAAGTATATGTCTTTGTTTAAAAACACATAAGTAACATAAGAAACTTAAGTACAAAAACAAGTTCTGAAAGCAAACCAAGGACCTGACATACACAGCGTTAACAAAACATCAACACCCTGAGGCCTGCTGCATGCTGCATAGGCAAGGGAGATGGGAAAGGGATAAAATATCAACTAAGGAGCTGGCTCAAAAATTGAAAACAAATTTGCTTCAGAAAATGCAGTTGTAATTTCTGAAATCAAGTCTGGATAGGGAAAGGAATATGATTGCGCCATGTGAAATCCTGTAAAAAAAGTTTGCATCTGTAAATATTAAGCTAACACATACGATTAAATTACAAAATTAGCTATGGCATGACACACCCAGAGTGCACAAGAAATAAAACTGTATGTCAGCATGCCTCACTTCTAACAACAGAAGAGATTACAAACATCCATTGCATTCTTTCAGTCTCTCATCACACTATAAAGGCTGAAGAAGGCTAATTCAACAGATGTAGTGTTGGCGTTAAAATGGTTATGGTAATGACTGTAATCAGTGCATGAAAATTTAGGATTAAACCTATCACACCAGTAAGACGACGACAAATTAGCCTCAGTTCTTCATGGCCAAGAAAAACAAAACTGTATTCAACTGACAATGGAGGTTTTTAACTTTTAACTGTAGACAATTTTCACATAACAATCTGTGTTTAGAACCACCCAGCTTTTGAACTTTTTCCACTGTCCAGTGTTAAAAAAATACAATTTAAAAAACAGTGGTGAGGCCACCTACACAGTTCAGTGCATCAGAGAGAGAGCTACTCGGCATCTCTGGGCCAGAAAGTCACAGTTTCAACAATGAATGGGATGTAAAATGAAGGCCTAAGGCCCCTAAGTCTTTCCAACTAGAAATAACTGGCTGTTAGCAGAAACAGTACTGTGCAGAGCGTAAGCCTTCAAATGATGATAGACAATTTATTTGACTGGATGTCAATGGACTACATTCAATCAACATTGGAAAGACGCATTCCAGAATGTGTTGTGAATGTGCTCACACACTAACAAAAGAAGAAGGCTATCAGAATATGCTTTAAGCGTGTCAAGTACTGTATGCTTTAAGTGTGTTAAGTACTGTATGCTTTAAGTGTGTCAAGTACTGTATGCTTTAAGTGTGTCAAGTACTGTATGCTTTAAGTGTGTCAAGTACAGTTATGAGACTGTTATTGTCCCTGTTGCTCTGGGCTTGCAGAACAGCATGTACTGTGAGATTATAATGGCTGACATAAACAAAATAGCAACATTTGTATTCCCTCAGCCATTCGTAAACAATGAAAAAGAAAAAAGATCTTGATTGTAGTACTACCTTGAAGTTGGGAGCATGTTATTTTTTGTTACATGTTGCAAAATCTGGTCCAAAACTACTTATGCACTGAAGAATTAACCAGTATTGAAATAATGTGACTTTTATTTTAACTCTTGTATCATATTCTTTAATTCTCACAAGGAACTTGAAGTAATGCAGTTATTATCATACATAATTAGCAAAACAAAATCACAATTTTTTAGACTGTCTCTGGTTCCTGTATTTGTACAATAACTGAATAAATGGTCAAGTTGCTTCAAATTCCAGAGTACATAAAATTTCTCTGATCACTGGCCCAATGTCTTGGTGGGTGCAGACTTTATATACAATACAGCTGCCATGCTCAGTGCAGGGATAAAAGAAAGGCCCTGTAATTTCCTATGTGATATTTTTACAAAAAAAACATGCTTATGACATTACTGCTATATCATTATTTCTTTCATGTAACAGTAAGCAAATAACGTAAATCAAAAAGAGTAAAGATTGTTGGGGTAGTTTTAACTGTTTTGTGATGCTAAAGCAAACATATTTTAACATTTCTCTATTATGCTGTTCAAAAATTCTGGTAACCAGCAGAACATCATTAAGGAGTTTCAGTGTATAATTTTATATTCAGCGTTACGAGAAAAACTGTAGAGAGGTACAGTTCTTATACTTGTATAATTCACACAAATCAAATACTGTAATTCTGGATGTACGATCAACAGGACATTAATTACAAATGTGCAGCACACTTCCACAGAATATACCACTTACCTGCCAGAAAGATGAGGGGCAGCAGAAGGAGAAGAAGCCTAGTGTTATGCTTTCGAGAGGACAACGATTCAGAAGACACATCTACTTCCATATAGTCATCTTTCTCATAATATGCCCCATGCTCATGTTCCTTTTGTGATGCATGCCATTTTGACAGCAGCAATGTATCCAACCGCATTACTGAAGACACCAATCGATGGACCCAAATGAACAGTTTTTGCAGCCAGCTGGAACTTCCTTCAACCCACACAGGAGACATGCCTAATATTCACAAAAATACACATTACTTATCAGCTGTGAGTAATGACTCTGCAAATTTTAAGATAATTATTCTCATGGGGCAAAGGAGGGGGCTTTGCAGTTTTCTTCGATAATTTAGTAAAAGTCATTTCAACAAATTTTGGTGAAACCCACAAAATAACACTGCCAACATCATTCATTCTTGATGAACCTAATATCAAACAGTGAATTACACTGTGAATATCCATACATCTCACAAATAATATGAAAAACAAGCAGCATAAGTGCCCTCTTCACTGGTTGCGACAAGAGGTCTGTCAGAATCATGCTATAAAACATTTAAATATCCTAACATGCTTACATTAGTGTTCATACAATTATAGAGAGTATTGACAGTGGGGAGTATAAGAACACTAAGCATGTACAGCAGCCAGAAAGAACAGCCCTTTAACATTTTTGCTTAGTGTTATACTTTCAAGATCATGATTAAATATGACCTACTAAATAATACATACAGAAATGTACTATATCAAATGTCAAAAATTTCTTATTTAATAATATCAAAGAACTGAAGATAATGGAGAGTGGAAATCACTGACAACAAGGTAGACTCCAGTTGCAATGTGATGGCACACGGTGATGCATGGGAGGTGAAGTGAAGGGGAAACTGGCAAATGGAGTGTGTAGCCAGTACTCTTCACACTACCTCAGAACACGATGTATCCAGCATTACTACCACTGACGCGCACACCTCGGCTGCCAGAAGTCGAACGAGCTGACGCCCCCGCCGATTTAAATGGACTCGTCTGTTTTGCCGAGAAATGAAAACTGGTCTGTGCACGTGTGCCATCACATTCCAAATGCAGTCTACCACAGCAGATTATGTTAGCATTCTCTCAGTTTTAATACTACAGCACCACCATTATTGCTGACCTTTTCAGTGAACATATTAAGACCAAATAACCTACAAACCATACAGAAGGTACTGGGTACCAAACCCCATGACGTAATTAAAACTGACATAGAAATCTGCATGACATATACAGAACAAAACAAAACAGTGCAATTTTTTTTTTCTGAACAACTCTGCAAACTTTGAAGTCAAAAGTACAGATACTGAAAGCCAGGGCATAAACATTACAGATAAAATGACAAGCTTACGGTGGGGTGTGGCATACAAATGTGTGTCACGGTGACGACCAACTAGTCTGTATGCAGCATCAACAGTGTGGGTGAAGGAAACAGTGATGAAAGTCCAGATGGCTATGAAGTAAGACGAGATACGTGAAGTGACAGTCCATGATTTTGAAACATGTTTGGATGTCTTGCTATTAATTTCTTCAGCCACATCATCCACATCTGAATCCAAAGCATCCCAGTCTTCTAAAACCCTTCTGGATGCCACTGAGCCTGAAATAATACCAACCACATACAGTAAACACTGGGATTACAACTGCTTACAAATATGATCAATGCATTACCCAACCTATTTAATGTATATACACCGTTTAATGCACCATCTTCGGGCTTCTATTTTATACAGTAAATTGCAATCCTCCCCCAGTAAACAGCACAAAGCAGACAACCTGATGAAGGCCAATACAAGCCAAAACATGTAGTTGTTTCCATCACATAATCATTAAATACACCTCAATGATTAAGTTGTGTTTGACTACATACTTTTTCCTTGCACAAAGTACCACAAATTTTCACTTAATCAAAGACTTCAATATTATATTGTGTTGTTTGTACTTCAAGAAATGTAGGTACACACAAGCAGATAATATTTATTCTTTCTCAATTATGCAATAAAAAAGAAGAGTATTTATTAGGAAAGTTCTGGTATGTGACAAAGTACCGAAAAAATAGCAAATGAAGGCAGCAGACAACATATTCTCATTATTCTACCTGAACTTGTATGGTCCAACCACCGTGATTTTGTCACATCACGCTTCGAGACTGAGATGCCAGTACCACCTGAAATATTGTCCTCTGACCAGCTATGTTGGCGCACTGTGTTGAGGCTTCTGCGAGACATGTTGGGCATAGCAATCACACCTGGAGCTAGCTCTTTGCGATGTGGTGATACCCGTGAGTATGTATAATCTGTCTTTGGGAACTTACTGCAACAGTATAAAAAGGAAAACAAAGATCTAATGGCATTACAGAAATAAAAAGTTGTTATTAATTCCACAAGTTATGGATCAACAGATCGGCCAATACATGACGAGTGATTTGGACCATTAGTATAGGATACTTAGTTCATATAATAACCAGTGTAGACTGAATGAACACGGAGTTGCGGTCAATTTCTGGCAGGACCAAGAAATTTTTCGTTCCTCTGAAGCGTCCATATTGGCTCTGGGCTTCATCATCTTCCTACTTAATGGGCAATCCTCCCCTGGGCATAAATGGCTGAATCATGCAGCTGAATACTCACCTCCGACTAGCAGTGAGGTTAAATGTACATGAAGCTGCTATACGTCCACTCCCAATATTTCACTGGCATGCTTTACCTATACTGTCTCATAATTCTGACTACTACTAACTGATGCTACTGGTGACAGGAACTGAATTAATACAAATGCATAAATTTCCCTCATTATGGAACATAATGACGGTTGTCTAAAGAGATGAGACAACACAATACAGAGTAAAAATCCACCAAATGAGTTGCCAAGAAGATTTCACTGAGAACAGACAATGTTCTGTTCAAAACACCAACTATGGTATTACAATGATGCTTGGGCAGTCTCCTAAAATATATTAAGCTTCAGGAATGATGTTCATTTTAACCAGTTAAGCAGCAGGGTTCCTTCAACTGTCCTGACCTAACAGAGTGAGATAATTTTTTTTTAAATTTGCTCTGTAAGCAGACATAGGGGAAGGCCCATACTATTGAAGACCATGACAATATGGATAATGTACATAAATTTCCGTAATCTATCTTTCATTAACTCTCCCTCACAGGAATCAGTGAACATGCACACTTCTTTGATACTATATACCATGGAACATGTAGGATGAAAATTAATATCTATACCGCCTCTCTTAATGTCAATTTGTTCATACCACTTGAAAGGTTACACTAATTTCTGTTACATGGCAATGTGACAGAGATAGACAGAGAAAATGCAGATGACTACAAACAGACTTCATTACCCTCACGAAACTCAACTGCAAACATATTTGCATATCTTCATAAAACAGAGGGGCCATATGTAAATAAATAAATAAATAAAAATTATACAAAATCAGTAGGTGCATTTGTGACTTATCACCACACTGAACTGCACGTATCACAGACTCTTACCAGCTGCAGTTACCAAATCAGAAATAAAACTATAGCCTGTGACTGCTATAATGTTACTTCTTAAAAGCGCACACAAATGAGCTTAGAAGGGGTCCAGTGTTTCCCATCAACATATAAGACTGCATGGACCCATTTTCAATAGTAATAATATTAGTTCCACCTCATCATTTTATCAGACTTCCAAGTTCTAATTATCACAGTGTTACAGAATTTAGAAACACATGTTGGATCAAAACTAGAGGCATGGAGACATGCAGTACAACAAAAACTGGTCCCGAAAAACATGAAATGATATCATAAATGCACATTCTTCCTTCACACGGGAAGCACATTTCAGGGGGAGGTGGGTAGGGAAGAGTCAAAACTTTCTTTGAAATAAAAATAAGAAATAACAGTTCTCTACTTGTTAGTATTTTCAAAGCATGTGTTTTACAGCATGAAATGGAGCATGAATGTGAATGATCACTTATTAAGAACACAGAAGGAAACAGCTGTGGCCTATTTTGAGCTACTATCCTTGCCCATGCAAAGAGGGAGTAAATAAAGCCATAAGAAACCCGTCAGGATAGCTGGCCTCACAACTGTAGCATTCCAAATATGCAGCAGACCTCATAACCACATCACAAAAGGCTCATTGCAATGCAGTAAATTACACAACCTGTACATATCCTAGAATTTCTCCTCAAACATTAATGTAACTTTACTTAATTCATTTCAATTAAGATGGTCTCATATCATCATTACTCCCCATTTTTAAAGGGAAAACTGTATCAGAGAAACAAACCAAATGGACATTTTTAAGTTCAACCAGCCAAGAAAACTCTGTATTGGTAACTATAATTTCCTGTTGAATTGATCTGGTAATAACTGTAGCAAATAGCAGTACAAGGAATATAAGCTATGATATGACAAGCTCTGTTAAGCTATATGAGAAAATATGTGGCTTAGCATAGGAGTGAATCACTCCAGGGGTACCCCATTTTTCTATAAATAGCCACCCCTTCTCCTTACCACTGATATGCAAGGTCAGACAAGACCACTTCAACACACAGGAGGGGAGCTGGGATGAAATTATATTTAGCAAAGAACAGCTGCAAGTGTTTAAATTGCACCATTTTCTTCTTCTTTCTGCTGGAGGACTTGTAATGATTTCCATAACAGTCCTTCCTCCTGGCAGATTCTCAAAATGTATAATTAAACACAGGTGAAGCTACTGTAAGGAATCATTTGTACTTATATTCCCTACAATTATAATGTGGTGCACACATGCCATACTTAACCAAATACAAGCGGTGGCTTCAGTACCCCCTCCCCCCCAAGAATCTTCAATTTTCAAATCACAAGGCAACTTGCCCCATTTTCAGACACTGAATTAGAAAATAAACACTCATCATATATTTGGGTAATGATGATACCTTGAGAGAGAGAGAAGATACAATGTAGAGGCACTGAACTATATAACAGATTGTAAAATGATAAAATATGACAAATGTATTAAAATCTACATTTAATGGGAATTTCTGTGAAAGTTGAACTTAATAAAACACAGGGAAAATAAAATTATTTTTAATATAAGCCAAAACTTGAAGCAATAAACACACAACCTGTACCAAAGTGAGGGGAGGGATTAAAATAAACAAAAATTATTTACTAAATAAATCTGAACCTGGAGCAAAACAATGTATGCAAAGTTCAAGACAACCTAAAATTGCCCACAGAATAAAACAGGAAAGATGATGGTAACTATTCAACAAAGAAAAGACAAATTTGTTATGTGCAAGCATACTGCTTTCAAAATATGCATCAATGCAAAACCTGATATTAATAGCATCTCCAACATCACAGCTATTAAAACAGATACGGATTATATTAACCCAAAACTACGTTCTGCATGTTTTGTCAGGGAAACAGCTGCACCACCCATGAAAACAGAATTTAAAAACAAGACATAAGCACAACCTTCAAACTCTAACCTCACTCTATCTAAAAATGGTGTACGCTATGGAGGTTTGAAGTTATTCAATAATCATCCTTCTACAATTAAAAGCTCAAATCATAATATAAAGGAATGGGAACCTAAATTAAGAAGTATCTCTTTCTAATTCTCCACTGTTGAATAGTTCACCTCAGGTGAAAATTCTAACATTTTTCATGCCTAGCATATGTTGACTTATGTACTATGGTATTTATAGCCTTAATGGTATTTTAAATGGTTTTCTTAATATGATGTAGTTAAATGTATGTGGAGCACTGACACTAGTACTTTGTATAGCATAATTTTTATGGCTCTCCTGTGTCATGTTACACACTGTCTGTATACAGACTGTACAGCTATATACCCAGGTCAACTAGTTACTTCAGTTCATATGTTAAGTAAGTTCTGTACTTGTACTATGATACATTCTGCACCATTGGGCTTAGCCCAAAGGAGCTATGTAATATACGTAAATTATATTCTATCCTACACCTGCAAGAAACCTATGTAATTGCAAATTCATACACAATGGCAAACCAAAAACTCTCATTTTATGGTCAAAGCTGTTAATGTGTAATTGTTCCCTAATGGACTAATGCATCAAACATTATTTCAATTGACCTGCTAATTCTATCAAGTCCAACTTCCTGCTTAACTTTCAAATAGCAAGACACAATCATAACTCAATAAAAAATATAACCCGTTTTCTATATATAAACTGAAGACTACAACTAATATGAGTGTGCATGTGAAAAGAAGACTTTTAAATGGGTTTTGGGCAAACAAAAGTTACATTTCAAAAAAGCTACCATTCTAATTCACACACTATATATAACAGCCTTCCATTAAACTTACATCAGAATAATTTCAAACCATGCTTAACTACAATCAGTATCAACAACTTAACTTGCTATTACACAAGAACACCCTATATGAGATTTTCCATAATTTTGAAAATCAAAGCAAAAATTGACAAGACTTTTGTAGAAATAGGATCCTATTTTCAACTAAGTTACTGTTCATGACACTAAGAATTTGAGTAATCAAATTCATATCTTAAAGTTGGCAATGCTGTACACTCTACTGCCACTCTATGAAGACAGATTCTGAAACACACCCACAATACTCCATGTGTAAATGCTACATGAACAGTGTTTCCAACAGCAACTAACAAACTTAACCTCAAATTCAGTCCTATAACGCATTACCAAACAAATGACATGTACTATTCTACTTACCTTTCAGTTTAACTTTTTTTTCTAAAACCTATCCTTCCAGAACAAATTTCCATGATAAACTAACTACAAAATACAATTTCACCTTATTACAAACCTTCCTGATCTATTACTGAATATATGAAAGGGAAGTACTTCCTCTGGGTACTTTATACTGCTATGGGGTCTGAAATTATAATACCACAACACATATTAACTGAAATGGATTCTTGTCCTGCTACACCCATACTGTTTTTCAAATTCTGTCGAATCAGACTGTAATAAAAACGAATGAAACAACTGTCACATTACATATCAGTGAAACTAAGTAAAACCTACAACAGTAGGACTAGGTACTTTTGATGAACCTATGCTTTAATTACTTGGATTTCCTTTCATTCCACGAATCCAAAAAAGGTTAATACCTTGGATAAATAACAAGTCAAAAAGTATCAAATATACATAGTAGTTTCTGGTACAATACAATTAGATTAAAACTGGTTGAGCTTGGTTTATCATTCTCTATTTACATTAAAAGTGTACAGTGGCCAATTTGATGAAGGTTGGTGAAAGATATATTTTTGTCTAGTGCATATATTTTAGTCATCAGAATTTAATTTGAATCTATTTTTGCTGTTAAGCACAAATAAGAAATGTGACAGTATATAGTTCAACTGAAGAAGCAGGATTTTTACACTCTTATATAAATCCCCACTTATTTGAAGGTAATACCCAACCATCTCAGTAACCTGCTGAAGAGTCATTATTTCCTGATGTAAACTTACCAATGCAAAGGATGCAGCAGGAGTATCAGGATGTTCACACACCTCCAAGGGAAAAACCGCTGGACAGGTCTATAATGCATGACTGGAAAGGGGTTAAGGAAAAGAGGCTGGATGAAAAAAATGTGTGGAGGTCAAATAAATAAAAGTGAGATATGTGCCTTGGTTTCCACCTGGATAGAAGCATATGACACTTGATTCCCTTTGAACACAGAAGAGTGCATCTTCTGAGACTTGTATATATGCAATTTCCATATCTTCTACCCAGATGAAAGGAAATGTTCATATATTTCAAAATGAAGAGAAAACTGGATGTCAGATCTAATGTTCCGACCGCACTGCTACTGAAGATTCAAGTCTTCTCGAATGTTACAATATATTGTTTGGCAAGATATTCACCATGTTCTGAAGGAATGTAAATGCTTTTATTTTCAAGGTCATTCAAAGGGTACTACAATCCTTGAACACATCGGGAATTGCTTACCCAACAGCACAGACTAAAACCCCTTAAGACTTGAATCTTGGGTTAGAAATTTACTTTAGTAAGATACAAAATTCTCTACTCTGCACAGTAAATGAGAGACAGCAATAACAAAGCATTATTTGGAGCATGGCAACATTATGTTACACAGGCAGTAGGAAAAATATGTACATCACTTCTATGCCAGGCCACAAAGATATTCTAATGAGTATTTACACAGCAATCTTGTTAGTTCACAAAAAAAAAAAAAATGGCATTTGATTAAAAGTAATTTATATTATCAAACCCCATGTCTGACACTCCAGATTACAGAACACCCTAAAACATTTTGGTTTTCTTGTGGATGATATGCAAATTTGACTCACAGTATAAAATCGGTACATAAGGAAAAATGAAAAACATTATAATTCTAAATTATGCAAGAAATTGCTACTAAATTACAAATATTTTAAATATAGACACTAGTTTTATTGAAATTATAAATTTCAGCATGCTGAACACATAAGATCAACATACAATTCCCATTACAACAGAAAGCAATGCACAGGGTAGTTATGTACAAATGGTATGACTGCATTCTTGGACACATAAAAGGCAATGCATGGAAGCAGAGAAAACATAATCATGTAACACTGTTTGAAGCACACCTTTTACAACACACACTACTTAACACACAAATTTGCACACAGCTACATTATTTAATCCTTGGATGCCAGTATTAAATGTTCAGTGTGATGTGCAGAGACTGGAATTTCAATTTAATCTGCATTAGGAAGACCATTCAATGCCACCGTTTACACCTGGCATTAGGCGCCAAAGTTCCAATTACATACAATGCTGACAAGAATTCAGAATTCCATATATAATTATTTTCTGTAAATAAAACGTGTGTGGCAAGAACTGATGCCCAAAAATAAAACAAACACATAAATTATTTTACTAATCATCTTCTTACATCATTACTGTGGTCCTGGTTGTCGATGTTGCTGTCATCATCATCAAAATGTCAAATGTTATTCCAAATGGAAATATACAATTACTGATAATCAACAAAGCACAACTTCATGACTCAGTCATTCTTCAATGGGGATGCATATTTATGCACTGATCATGCTCGATAAGCTACTTTGATATTACGCTTTTTTTACCTTTAGGCATACAGTTAACCATACTCATGTTGAAGAAATTTACTGGAATACATGAACTGTGTTCAAACTTTCAGCCAGCTTCAAATTTGTTGTATGTCTTTTAACTTCAACCATTCCAGCAGAGTTAAAACAGCCAACACTGCCATCAAGGATTCTGTACACAAACACAACTATGCCATTTATTTTTCATAATAATTTTTTTTTATGGGTTAGGTTCCGAACACTCTGTGAAAAGCAAAAATTCGAGAAAAATTGACTGCCTCCACCAAAAATATTGCTCTGTTTTTCTATTCCTTGCACAAACTATGTGGTGGGAAACTTTTTCCATCCCTCAACACTTGAAACACCATGCACTATGGGTCCAAGATTTCGTTGGAATGGTTTTGATGCTCCTATCAACTTAATGATCCAAGTGATGTATCGTTATTCTTGGGGCGATTCAGCAAATTTGCAAAAATCACCAAGTATAAACCAGCTAAACATGATGGATGACTGTAAATGACAGATTGTGAAATATAATATATATGATCTGGACAGCATGAAGGAGCTTGTAGAATTTCACTATTAACAAATGCAGAAAACGGCAAATGCTAAATATATCTCCTCTGCATGTCAAAGGAAACTTCAATCTGAACTCTCCATCCCATCCAAGCTGTAATATTATTATTTGTGGTTTCCTAAAAAAAATTCATGGCTTGTTTGAAGGTCCCTACCATCCCACTTGGGTGGTTAGCTACTGGCCACTCACTGTGGAGACCCAGGACTGACCCCAGGTCAGTACATATAGGATTTACTTGTGGTATATGAGGTGACATTGGGTTACATTTTACTCCCAAGAATTTTCATTTTCATCTGTAGGTACTATTTTACCGATGCTACACACCCACATTTCATTTTCATATCAGTGACAGCACGTAATCTTGGTAACTGACAACACTTCTCCCCTTTACAGCACCCACTATATTTACACAAAAAATATTCTTTCTAACTTCTTTATACATGCTTCAGTACTTATGGACCAAAGGTACATGGTACTGTAAAGTAGCAGCATGTGCTTCTGTTGCATTTTTAATGTTTTATTGTAAATATCTTAATACGTATATTATGATGAAATACTAACAGAAATCCAAAGCCTGCTATGTGGTAACAACATAAGAAATATATATTTGTGAAAACGCTGTACTGGTTATTTTGTTCTTATCACTTTCCTCAAAGACAAGAAAGTGAAGAAAAACAAGTCTTCATGATACTAACACTGTACAGTCAGTCATTATATAACTGTCATCATAAATATATGCAATAAACCAATAATTAATGCCTGATGGCCCCAAAAAAACAGAACCGGATTTCACTGTTCGGAATCTTGGTGTGTTCTTTATGGAGTTTCATAATTAAAAAACAGACACAGAAGTGTACGAAACTCATTTACCCTTCTGTCACCTCCACACTGAATAGTCAAGTAAGAAAAGCATGCAAAATACATTTAATGTAGAAGCAAGCAGCCATGGAAAATTAAAAGTTCTGCATGCAGTATTGTCCATTAGCTTAATTACTTTTCACAGCGAGATACTGGAGTGGTCATGAATGCTCCTGCCACACTGTACAAGCTAAAGGCGTTACACTTTTGCAAAAGTGGATCTCGAGGTACACGTACTAGTACAAAATTCATGTTTTTATAATAACTATTAAATGCTTTGTGTCACAGTAAACAATAAATACTTATTCACTTAAGTAGAACATAAGGAAATTATTCTTTCATGACCACTTCAATATTTTGTGCAAGCTAAACCGCCCTGCAAAATGCAAAAGATGATCTAGCTCCACCATGCAGAAATACGCACTTCCACCAGTCTCCAGTTTTTTTGTAGATCCAGTATGCAATGCCTCGTCCTTCTTCAGCTGAGTAATTACTCATGTTGTAATGGTCACTCTTCTGTAGCTTTTCCTCCCCAACTGCTTCTGCCGTCACAGCAAGCACTTCATCACCTTTCCGAGGTGTAGCCCCATTAATCAGCAGGCGACGCCTTGCTGTCTGGCTATCTGACCTTCTCCCAATCTGTAACACATTATCACATTTTTGGCAATTCTTTCTGTAGTAAACTGAAGTTAGTAAACCGGCAAGATAACTTTAACCTTTTGGCGCCGGAATTACTTTTTTAATTTTAGCACACCCTGTATATAAAATGTGAATAATACAGGAACCAAATATGTTAGAATTATGAAATAAACTGC
>Ga0136643_10010194_pt1 | contig 13858 bp, 8 predicted proteins | sample TergutLab28metaG_FD_96883 | JGI IMG/M metagenome (GOLD analysis project Ga0136643, IMG submission 96883) | Labiotermes labralis P1 segment gut microbial communities from Petit-Saut dam, French Guiana - Lab288 P1 (version 3) (version 3) | ecosystem: Host-associated > Arthropoda: Insects >...
GGGGGGGGGGTTGTTTGGGGGCCGTGATAATAGGTTGTGTTGTCTATGGTATTCAGTTGGGTTGGGGTGCGTGGTTAGTGGGTTAGTATGTTTGACGTCTTCTGGGTTCTCTTCGGGGTTGTTGTTCACTAAATAAACTGATTGTAATGCGTAACGATGATGAGATCTCAGCATCACCTCGCAATATAGGATATATATGATATTCTTTGAGCAAAATTGTAATAACCTGAAGATGGCCGCTATTGGCCGAAACATGTAGTTATTTTTTGTTATTAAATACCATCATAAATCCATACTACCATAGTTGTGGTTTCTTGACTGATATTTACCTCAACATTAGTCTTTTCTACACACAGCGGAAATGACACACCTCAGAATTATGGTAATGAATCTTCGGTTTCTGTAAAATGTGAACAATTTCTTGACTAGTCTTGGAGCTCTTAGCTTTCCAACAGCTATACTCCGTGGAACTCGAAATATTCCAAAATGTTTCCTGACTTGGTGTTGGTCCGTCCATTCGTGTTTACATGTTTGTCGGAACTGACGTGACAGAATGTACTGTAATGCCGGCCAGCAGGACAGGCCCATTCAGAAGTTTGTTAATTTTCCATTGACCTTCACCGTAAGTCATGACAGGACGGACAGGCAGACAACGATACATTCTGAATATGGGAAAATATGCAATAAGCCTATTTCACACGCCATTCCTGTTTATGAATCTGCCTCAGGCTAATCCCAGAAGAGAGATTGAAACGTCTTAAATTGGTCTTTATACCATAATAAGACCCACCTGCCCTAGAGACAGAAAAGGACACGAAGTCGGGTTTGTGGAAAAGTGTAATAAGTTGCTAAGGATGATCGTTTATTGGCTATTGTAACATGTTGCAAATTGTCATAATTCCGTAGTCTCTCTTACGACAGGTCCACAGCCTGTTTGAAAGCGAGTTCTCCACAGAGTGACTTCTAGTGCTTCGTCTTTCAATTTTCTCGTTTCCTTAAGATAATCCAGTAGCTGCTTACTTCTTCTTCCTCGTTTTCCCATCCCTAGCTTTCGGGCAATAACGTGTTGTATATGGTAGTCCCTACCCAGTGCCATTAGCCTTACTCCGTATGCTGTAAATAGGATGTTCTTTTCGTCCTTCGCACTTTGTAATGCCACAATTTTTTTTCATACCGTCGCTCCAACTGATGTTACAAGTTAGCGTGGATGTAATTATAATTGGTGTTGGTAACGAAAAGGGCAGATTCAGTGTCTGGAAATATCTGATGCTATCACGTTGTTCTTGTACATGTTCGTGCCCCCCAGTAAAACCCTCAAAGTTAAAAAAGACGCGTCTGTAATAGACAAGAAACGTGTGTCTTACTCCGACGGTAGGGCAGACACTGTCTTTGGACCAAGTGCTGAGGAAGACAGTTGAGTGTGAAGACTGCAGTCTCTTGGCATAAGGCTAGACGTAGGGTGGTATCAGGTACTGGGGTAGTGGAAGAAGATGGGTTCTTGGAGTGTACTGAAGATGGAGGCAGTAAGTTATTACGAAACGTTATTGCCTGTACAGCAGTGTCCAGGACGTCAAATCAAAGAAAACAGGAATTGTTAGTAACTGATCAATCTACATTGCACCAATTGACAGTATCACTGTCACGTAATATTAGGTTCAGCTGCTTTCAGACGTGAGGTGGTGCATCCAGTTCTTCTGAATTATACGGATCGCTGTTCGAGCCACGGGACCAGTGCCCGCTGTTGTGCCCATTTCCCACGAAGAGTATCTCTAGGGCACTTTCACATGTCTTCTGCTACAAGAGGGTGATGGGAGACACTAGAACACGCCTGTAGGCCCCCCGCCACTGGTCAGGGGAACCCACAATTACCGCCTGGTTGACAGGCACGCAGGCATAATAGAGCAGTCTTTAATGTAGGTCTGTAGCTCGCGTTAGACACAACTTTCTTTGTTGTAACCCCCCCTCCCCGCCCACAAATGTTGGAACTGTGATTCGTTTAATAGTCCCTGAAGATTTCTTGTGCGAAGAAAGAAGTACCAGCAATACACAGTTGAACTGCCAACACGAGACATCATTTACGTCGTTCGTTCTTCTCCAGTACGGCGGTCTGATAGCAGCAGCAGCAGCATGATAGGTTACGACGTTTCGTACTGGGCAGAAATGGTTCTTCTTGAATCTGACGCTGTGTCATGAGCTGGTTTGCCGTCATAAATCTTCAGCAACAATGCGGCGAGAACCGCAAATCTCGCGTGTTAGAAATGTGTTAGAAGGAAGCGTTCAGCTAAGAAACATAAACTGATACACAGATTAAGTCAATATATCTCTTGCTAAAACTTTTACCATTAGTATATTTTGGATCATGGATGTAATAATATATAGAGTAGTTTAATCATCACTAACAACACGGCTGATTTATATTATATTATATATTACGTATATAGGCGTATGGCCGTCCTCAGGCCGATAAAATGTATAAAATTACAATTTATGTAGCATGTCATTATTGCCTCGGTATGGATTGATACCATTAGTCACTTCCACATTACGCCCCTCTTGTCTCGAGAGAAAGTCACATATGGAATGTATAGGACCCAGCTGTAAGCGCGGTGTTGAAGAGACAATCCAAATAATATTGACACTTCAGTGGTCTTGCACACCTTAATACCAAATTTCGTGAAAACCTGTCAAGAGTTTCGTACGCTATTGAGGGAATTAGACGCAGAGCCAGTTAGTTGCGAGGATAGTGCAAACGTCTTTACTTGGTGAAATAAGGGAAAATATGCTAAAGGTAACGTAATGAACAGAAACAAACCTGCATGTTTCATGTGACCTTATAAAACCTCGTGGTTACTGTAGCAGTGATAGTGCGATTAACACCCGAGTTCTTAGTTTTACCAAAAAATGTGTTTGTTTATTTGATTCGCACAACAGACAGGACTGATTGACTGGTTATTATAACCCAGACGGAATGTGCTTACTGCGCGGTACGGACTGGATCTTTAAGTATAAGTTAGGATAATTTTTGTCTTCAAAGGATTCAGTTCGAAGTAAACATTACGCAGTTTATACATAAGAATGTGTTTATTTTCTTTCCATGTGCAGTTAATTAAAACCGCAAAAGGACCAAATGCTACAGTTGCTGCACGTACAGTTGAAATGTAGGTAGATCATTTTATGACTGTAAGTTTACTGTGTCAGTCAGACCTCTAGTCCGGTACGCAGCCCTTCCGCAAGCAAACCAGATGTGCTGTCTGTTGAACTTGGTGTGTTTTTAGTCTGCAGTTTCGTAATGAAAGCCAGTGAGTGTGTTAGCAAGGGCGGCCCTTTTGTGCACTTGGACAACTCTTACAGCTGATACAAGACGAGCGGAGGCTAAGTATCGCGAAGCAGTTGCCATTGACAGCAGCAGTAAGAGCAGTCAAGATCGCTCCGTGTCTTGATCGAGCTAAGCTGCCGGAAGCATTCAACTTTTTTTTATCCTCTTCCATTATGTAAAGTACTCTTTTATTTTGGTAAAACAAACGACTGAGCTACCCAGTGCGACCTGCAGCATGTCTTATTGTTTTCGTATCAGTTGCTAAACGGTTTTGAAAAGCAGTTATCATGGGTGACCCTAGGCTAGCTGGCGTCTTAGGCGAATCGTGCACTTGGTGCCCCTTTCTGCAAGGGTAAATGATCTTTGCCGAAGTTTCTGGCGAACAGTTAACACCGCTGCGCCCACCTTAAGGGTGAACAAGGCCAAACAGCAGAACTGTGGACTTAAAAAGTTTTTTTTCTTCAAATTTTTATATTTCCTCGATTTTCTACCCCACTGAAGTTGGCGCCCTGTCCTTGCCGTCGGCAGCCCCCGGACAGTTGCGGCTTGGCAGTGTTCTCTTCGAAACAGTCATTCCCAGTTTCTGAAATGCTAGCAATTGACAGTGGGTCAGAACGGGACCAAGGTGCACGAGCGCCAGAGCTGAGGGTGTTAACATAATTTGCAACGCGAAGAAAATAAAAAATTGATTAGTAAAAATTGTTTAACGACGTTGAATTTAGAAAATGTAGCATTCATTGAAATATCGAAAGTGCATACAAAATTTTGGTTGGGAGGATATATTAAAACAATGTTTTAAAGAAATGAGAAGGTCGGGCATGGGCTGGAATAATCTGGCTCGGGATTGGGAACAATGACGGTCTGCTGCGAACACAGAACGGTCCTCCTAGTTAGTTGTAGCGCCGGGAGTTTCTTGACCAGCTGAAGATCTGTTAGAATCTCAAGAAGGACTGTGGTCCCTAAAATTAGTTACTTATTTACTTAGTTAGCAAGTACTTTACTCATCATCTTACCTATTCAGTTCATGAAGGCATGGACCTCTGCTCCGTAAATTTCCTCATAATTCGTTCTGGCAACAGACAACTTTCTTTCAGCAAACACATTGCTACGTCTTTTTAATTAAAGAAGAAAATTAACGTGACATGTTTAAAGCTGTAAACACTTTTCATCTCGGTTATAAGAACGAATCAGTTATTGATGTACCGGAAAATACTTGCTGTTTGTTCTGAGATCCCCACAAAATACACAATACACTGTGTGGACAGAACGCAAGTTTTTTGAATGCTCAACTTGGTGGCATACAAAGTAAACACAGGCACTTGAGTGGCTGTATATTAAAGAAAATCATCTTCCAAAAGATAAAGATGCATTAAATTAGCTCTGTATGAAAGGTAAAACAGACTGGGTATATCATAAAGCAGAACCCGCTCGCAGTATCTACCAACAAGCTCACAGATTGTACACTAATAGTCTGCTGTAAACGGGCCTGCTTATCGCGTGATGTTGCCCGTAGAGCGGACGACATTGCTATTACATAACGAAAGACAATTCTTTCGTTCTGAAGTGCTAAGTCCCGCTCGGTCCCATTTGAAAAGAACTCTGTAGTGGACTTAAGAACAGCAGAGCTGCAGTGTGCGTTCTTTTGTACGTCTCTTAACCTTTTAAAGAATAAGAGTAATTTGCTTTATATAAGGAATAATTCTGTACCGCGCAGTAAACGCTTTCCACCACGGTTACAAAAAACCAGTCAGTTATAGAGCAAAAGTCGCTGTTTGTTCTGAGATACCTACAAAACACTCAATGCAAAGCGAGCACCGTGTAGAATTGTTGAATGTTAAACCTAGTGGTACGTAAAGAAACCGCTAGACTTTGAAAGGTTAAATATCACGGAAGGAATTAGGTTGACTGCCCTCCAGGCTGAGATTTGTGCACGAAACATACGAATGACTGCTCCAGGCGATACTGATAGCAAGACTTGGCCATAGAGTGCAGTAACTCATGTTTAATGTTACTTCAATTCCGTGCTTTGTGCTTGCAATCCTGTACAGGCGCCAACAAATGCACGCAATAGAAGTAGATCATCATCAACATATATCTGTCATGGAGTTGGGCCACTTGTTGACCCGTTCCGGTCTCACGTATTCAGAAGTCTCTTCAAAGATCTACCATGATTCCTTCTGCCAGTTGGGGAGTAGTGTTTCATTACCCTAGGTAATCTGTTTCGAGTCATTCTTAGAAGTATATGTTATACATAAAGTTTAACCCTCCTACATGTTTCAGCGCTAAATCGCCATCGTCACGGAGAAGTTAATACTAAATAAATATATAATGTTCATACAGCAGTCTCACATGTATAATTCTAAAATGTATATTTAAGTGTAAATATAAATATTTTATATATTTTGTATTTTAACATAGTACATGTAAGACTGACGTATGAATATTATATATTTCTTTAGTATTAACGTCTCCCTGAGTTTGGCGATTTAGCACTGAAATATGTAGGAGAGTTAAATTTTATGTATTACGTATACATCTATTATGTGCATTTGCTGGTGTACATACACGATTGAAATAACTCATATTGGAATGGTGCGAGTGACTGGCAGCACATTGCTGACTTCCTCACGGTGCTGAATTGGAATGTGAAGCCGGTATGGCAGAAAACTGTCCCACCGGCTCTACCAAATTTAGGAAGCGTCATCTCCTTGTGTTAACTACGAATTAGCGAGTTATATCAACACAAACACAACGTCTGAACACCGTACGTTAATTTACTTACTGTCCAACATTTTTTTTATATTTTGCTGATCGTGCATCTCAGTATAATCTTAGTAATTAACCAACTTAATGCACAAATTCTTGTTTTATAATAAGTTTATTATAAGCCTCTGCATGTTTCGAGCACTGTTGTGCTCATCATCAGGAGGTCAAAATTGTATTATGCAGCATCTGGTATCGTCACACTGTGTAGGTGGCCGTCCGGTGCGGAGGTTGGGAGATGCTGTATGATACAATTTTGACCTCCTGATGATCAGCACAACAGCGCTCGAAACATGTAGAGGAATATAAAAAACTTATTATAAAACAAGAATTTGTGCATTAAGTTGGTCAATTGCTAAGATTCCTACAACATGTTTCGGTCTTTCCATTCGAATATCATCAGGGACAAAACGCAAAAAAATATGCCATAGAAGAGGCATCTTCTTCAAAATGATTGGTCTCCTATATAGCACATTTTCCACTTGTGTTTTCTACTGATGACAGCAGAATGGAACGACCGAATCATGTTGTGGGACATTAAATAAACGAATGGACGCGGTTCAGATTTTGTGTTTCTGCGGGTTTAAATCGCTACTGTTCCGCCCGCTGTGGAAGAAATAAAATACCCAGTTGACCCTCGGTGATTTGGCTGCTATAGACAAGTCGCAGGGCCAGACAAAATAGCAGCTGAACCATGTGTAAATATTCATTTTGTTACAAAAGTGTAAATTCACGTCTTCTTAGGAACGTCGCCGTGGGTGTCGGTATATGAAGCAAGGAAACAAGACGCTTCTGTACGCAGTGTTTGAATGTTTTGTGTTCTACACACATATCTACAGGGCTGATGATAAGTCCTTAGCCCGACCAGGAACGAAGCAAGCTAATGTTTCTGTCAGAATGTCGTGAATTTCCTTCGGCGCCTTGCCTTGCAGGGAAAAAAAACTTGATGACAGCTCGCGTCTTGATGTTGTTGAAATGTATGATATAGTACAGGGGTGCTGATAAGTCCTTAGCCCGACCAGGAAGGAAGCAAGCTAATGTTTCTGTCAGAATGTCGTGAATTTCCTTCGGCGCCTTGCCTTTCAGTGGGAAAAAAACTTGATGACAGCTCGCGTCTCGATGTTGTTGAAATGTATGATATAGTACAGGGGTGCTGATAAGTCCTTAGCCCGACCAGGAAGGAAAAACGCTAATGTTTCTTCCAGAATGGAGCGAATTTCCTTCGGTGCCTTGCCTTGCAGGAAAAGAAACATGATGACAGCTCGCGTCTCGATGTTGTTGAAATCGCGCGCGTCCCTGACATGTTTCCGAGCTTGTTTCCTTCCTGGTCGGGCTAAGGACTTATCAGCACCCCGGTAAGTAGCTGCAGAACAGTCCGCATTGCGTCGTATCCCACAATAGTGCAACATTCAGTACCGCTCTGCGAACGTACGGTACTACAGCTGTACGGAGTAGCTGACCGCCCTTCTGCGTAGAGTATCAGTGCTGCTCTCAAGGCAAACTGTTTGTACAATCCTTAGATAACAAATTTAATGATCCTCCAAATCATGAGGAATTAAGATAATTCTGTAACGTATCATATTTAAAGCAAGTCTTTAAGGGGGAAAAAAAGTTCTCTGCATAGCTGTGTCTAGTTTTTAGTGCAGAAGTGCGTGCGGAGCGATCTGGTGGGAACTGGGTGGATCGCAGGAGGCAGTGGCCTGGGAAAACTTGTAGTAAATTGGTAGTTGCTGCTTCTAAGCTATTATAAATGTATTTAATACAAGTTCACGCGATCAAAATATTTAGACGCCCCAAAAAATATTTGTTCGTGAGAATAGTGATTATGCGATGCGTGGGAGGTTCGTAGTAGTAGAATATGCTGTCCTGTATTGCAAGCAGGTGTTTCTATTGGTTTATTTTGGTGTTGAAACTCGTCTTGTGCTGTAAGGGGTTGATCTCAATACAATTATTCTCATGTAAACTATTCGAAGGTCAACAACATGTGTTTCTCCCTTCTTTCTTTTATCTCTGTTTCCATAGCATAACCGAGACGCACTGCAGGCCTTAAATACATGTGATCCTTTTGTACCGGTTTTGTGTATTGCATAATTCTGAGCTTAGAAGCTGAGAATATTTGGTTTATAGTTAAGATATATTACTATAATCTGAGGCTGATCAAATCAAGTTTGTTATTACGAGCAGGCAAGTATCCTATATGCGACAGTTGAGAAATGGGTAAAAGTATTAGTTTTCATTTAAGTATTTTGAAAGAAAGAGAATGCTTGGGGGATCTGGGCGTAGATGGTAGGCTGATGTTCCAGAGAGTAAATAAACACGTTAGGAGGGTGAGATGTGGATTCGTGTGGGTCAGTGTAGGAATCATTGGTGGCTGTTGTGTATACGGTGATGAACTTGTTGACTGGATGTGCGACTTCAGGTTTCTGGAGGAGGAGCCAAAGGGAAGGCTGCTTCGGATATTCAGGTACTCCGTACTTGGTGGAATACTTGGCCGTCTGATAAGATGGCGACTGAATTTTTATGTAATTTTTGTATGATTTTGATTATTTTAAGACAGAATTCAGTCCGCACCGCGCAGTAAACACTCTCTCGGTTATAAAACCAGTAATTTAATGCAGTATAGGGAAATAATCGCTGTTCCTTCTAAGATCGTCACAAAAAATGTGTGGGCAGAACACGGAATTTCTTAATGTTAAAACTGGTGGTACATACAGTAACCGGGGGGGAACGGGGTGGCGCAGTTGGTTGAGGCACAGCGCTAGACTTTGTAAGGTCGTGGCTTCGATTCCCGATGGTATCACTGGAATTTTTCATTGACATAAGCCGGCCGCACTATGGACCTGGGATCGATTCAACCTCTTAACAGATACGAGTACCACGAATATTTCGTGTGGGGTAAAGGCGACCGGTGAGTGGGGCTGACAACCTTACCGCGTTCGTTTGTCACTTATCTCAAAATCTGGGAACCACAACATCCTAGAACCCTGTGGGCCTGCAACAGGCCTATACAGGGAATCCTTTACTTTTACATTCAGTAACCGCTGGGCTTTGAAGGGTTAAATGAAAAATATACTGTGCCTGCAGGTAGACTGGTGTCCATTAGCTGGGAATGTTCTTTAGAGGCAAATGTCAAAGGAGCCTGCCAATCAGAAAACATGGGAGAGAATAGAAGAAATAAAGAGAGAGAGAGAGACAGAGAGAAAGAGAGAAATAGAGCGTATTGTCGTGTACGTAGGGTGGCCTATTCATCAGGGTTACTCTCCTGCAACCATGCAATTAGCCTACTCGAAGCGACGCTAACAACAGACAACAACACAGTATGCTGCTGTGCACTGCAGGTCCCGATTTCGCCCCAGCTAATTACAAGCAGCGTACTTAGCAAACACTGCTAGATCTCTCCGAGATAACCATATTCTTCCTTCCTTTATGTTCCTTGTGTAGCTCTTGATGTTATTTATACCTATTGAATTTACAGACATAATTCCTGCGCAGTAAGCTGCTTGTAAGGAATGCTGGCGTTTACAAGAAGTATGCGCCATTTTGTGTCAATTAGACTGTTACATTCGCTATCAGAATGACCTAGCTGCACTGTGCAAAGTGATAAGGCACATTGCTAAGGGAGGGTAACAGTGCTGCGTGAACTGACTTGGTTCATGCTGGGGATCTGCGCTTTTCTGGGGGCTCATGCAGCAAAGAATGGTAGTTTAATTACCGACGTTTCGGGACAACGTATAGGTCCCATCTTCAGCGGTCAGTGAAGATGGGACCGATAGGTTGTCCCGATACGTCGGTAACAGACTGCGTAAAATCTCGGAAGAGTGTAGATCTGATTGGCAACGCGGCTGAAGCCTGAAACAACACTTGGTTCGTGCTTATTCAGTGTTTGAAATGGAAGGGTTCTCTAGAAATGTGCTGTGTGTGTGTGTGTGTGTAGCACTATTACAGCGGATACTACTACTACTACTACTAGTACTACTACTACTATACCACCACTACTACTACTATTACTATTACTACTACTATACTACTACTACAACTACTATACTACTACTATTACTATACTACTACACTACTACTACTATACTATTACTATTACTACTATACTATTGCTACTACTACTACTACTACTACTACCACCACCATCCCCACTACTATAGCAGTAGTAGACGTACCACTGATACTCATGATAATACCACTACGTCACACCTAATAACACCACCACCCGTATTTATGCTCTACAAACCGGTGACGTAACGATCAGTTATTTTGTTTGTCGACTAAGCAATCGAATTATTTGAGTTTCAAATTTTTGTTTTGAACATGAAATGTAAAATCGTATAATCAATAAGTTTTATTACCAACATATTGCGCAACAAATTTCACGTATCCACATACACAGGAGACTGCTCCAACATGTTTCGACTATTTCTTGCAGCTATCTTAAGAGAGCATTGGTATTCAAAACATGCAGATAGCTGTATAGGGTTAAAACCTAACTTTGTCTGTAGTAAATGTACAATAAACTGTAAATATGTGATTATAATATCCATGTTTATTTTTGACCATATATGCAGACCCAAATCTTCTCTGCCGGTATGTATGGTAGCCTACATTGACAATTATTACGCATGCTCAGTCGCATTCGAACTGTCGATAGGGGTGACATATCTTACCCTTGTCCTACAGGCCTAGACCAGCTGTGGGGCTCAGCCACCTTCCTATTCAGTGGCTACGGCCGGCCAGGGCAGCTGCTCACTCACCCCTGTCTACTGCCCAGGTTAAGTACCAGTGGAGCTATACTTTATCTCGGGTACACTTTAGAAGTCTGGACACTGGCTAAAGCCGCTGCTGAACACGTGTGGCGCTGCGATCGTAGGAACGTGTCGTGTCGTCTGCTATTGCGTCACCTATTGCGTCATCATTTCCATTACATCACACACCCTCTTGTTATGCCCTGAATTATTTTCTCCACTTTAGGTGAGGTTAGGTGAGGTTTTAAGCTATTCCTATCATTCAAATCAATTTCTTATCTCGTTCATGAAACGTTCGGTTACTTTTTAGGCTATGTGTATAATTAAAATGCAGTTTCGTGGCACACCGTCTTTTTATTCCCTGAATTATTCTCTCCACTTCAGGTGAGGTTAGGAGAGGTTTTAAGCTATTCCTATAAATCAAATTCATTTCTTATCTCGTTCATTAAACGTTGGGTTAGTTTTTAGGCTACGTGTGTAATTAAAATGCATTTTTGTGGCACTGCGGTCGTAGGTATGTGTCGTCTGCTTTTGCGTCATTTCCATTACGTCACAGACCCTCGAAGGTTTTAAGCTATTCCTATAATTGAAATGAATTTCTTATCTCATTCACTAAAGGTTAGGTGAGGTTTTAGGCTATGTGTGTAATTAAAATGCGTTATTAACTTCCATTTCGTTTCTTTGGGTTCTTCAGGTTTTCTGTCTTATACATGCATTCCGTTTACCTTATTTCCGCGTTTTTTTTCCCACCCACAACGCTACACACTTCCTGTACAGCATTCATTCGCGCCGAAATAGTTGGCGTGTCCAGTTGTGCTATGTGCAGTTCTGTGCAGTGTGTGCTGTGAAAAATGGTGGGACAGCTTAAGGAAATCGTTGATGAACACGAGAAACGCCTGCAGGAGATGCCGTTCATTCCGCGGGGTTCGTATAGACGTCGGATATAGTGCGGTCTCCGCTCCACATTATATCCGTAATGGCGGGCATCTTGTGTCCAGGGTTCTAAAGTCCGTCCCTTTATCTCCCTGTATGTTTTCGTGGTGTGGGCAGAGACATCTTCACCACCATATAATACGCCACAGTATGACCTTGCCAACATAAACGTGACCTATATACACAGGCCAGTACACGCCCTCCTCTTGGCGTTGTTTCGGCAAACCCAGCATTTGGTGTACCGGCGAAAGATTGTGGCTCCTTCAGATCTGTATCGGTTATCGGCTATTAAAATGAAGCTTGGAGGAGATACGCCATGTACTTAGAGCAAGGTACAGGGGTAGTGCCTTGATTAGCCCTCGACCTCTTCCAAGTCATCCTCCGCCAAACCCAGCTTAACATTCGGCGCTATATAGGCCGAGTCACTGACAGCGACGTAACGCGAAACGCAAAGGAAATTCGATCTCAGTAATTGTCTTGGTGTCTGCAACCCTCTCTCTCTCTCTGATTTGTTTGATTTGTAAGGTTTCTGTATCTAGCTTTCATGTGAATTGTGTTGTGTATTGTAGGTACTTTATTATCAGATAGCTTTGTTTGGTAATGAAACTTCTGCAGTAATGAATGGGTCTTTGTTGGGTAGAATGTATTGTCTGGTTATTTTAATACTACAACTTCTACCCCATACTACTACAAATACCACTATTAGTACAACTGCTCCTATTACTACAATACTACTCCTAGTGAAACACTCCTCCTCCTTCTTCTCCTCTTCCTCGTCCTCCTCCTTCTCCTCCTCCTCCTACTACTATAAATACTGGTGCTAGTACAACAACTACTACTACTACTACTACTATTCCTACACCTATTCTTAATACTATTCTTACTACCACTCCTCCCACTACTTCCAAGCCTTCTCCTTGTCTTGCTACTCTTATTCCACCACCTCCTTCTTCTCTTCCTCCTAATACTATTACTACTACTACCAGTACCACTTCCTGACAGGACGGTAAAATTGCGTAATGAATAGCGTCATGATTGTTATTTTATTTTGTCAATAAAACCTGAATACAGAAAACTATGTTTATGTGAAATGGACTTGTATTTGTTTTATGTGTCTTGGCAGTACTGTGTGCATTATCAGGTTACTTTATCTGGTAATGTCTTGCCTACTTCCTTAAAACTATACAATTAATGGAACACGACTCTGCTATGTGTTATATAATTTATTGTAATTATTAATATTATTGTTTTTTGTTATTTGTGCGTTTTCTGGTACTGACCACCGGGCTGTTGACTCAGCTCACTAATAAACAAGAACTGTGTTTAGTTCAGCTGCCTTTAGATGTTAATAACAGTATGGATACAGCTGTGCAATGAGGGGCACCGTGATTAGCTTTAGGTGGACAGAGATGACAGTAATGAGGTATGTGGAAAACATAGTGAGACTGTGGCAATGAGGAACGTTATTCTGAACACGTGCAGACAAGAGACCGGTTGGGTTTGATATTAAATTGGCCGTAGGAGAATCACAGTTTGAGAGTATGGACTACATTCAAGGAACTCATAATAGGCTAGTTGTAAGCTTTTGTGAACAGGGTGACGGAATTTCCGGTTTCGTAAAAGGAGATGAATATCTTGACTGTTTGAAAAGTAAACTGTATTAAATTAAAAAGTAAGCAAACCATAAAATTAAATTTAAAAAAGTCAGTAAAACAAAATAAACATAAAAACTTTAATATTAACAAGAGATACAAAATTAATTATTCATTTAGTAATATGATATCTCGACGTAATGGACGCTACAAACTTCATAGTAGTAGTAGTAATAGTAGTAATAATAGTGGGGTGGTGGCAGTAGTAGTGGTAGTAGTAGTAATAGTAGTGGGGGTGGTAGCAGTAGTAATAGTAGTGGGGGTGGTAGTCGTTTTAATAGTAATAGATATAGTAGTAATTAAAAGTAATAGTAATAGTAGTAATGACCGCCTCTGTGGTCTAGTGGTCGGAGTTTCTGGCTACAGATACAGAGGTCCCGGGTTCGATCCCCGGCGCTACCAGATTTTCTGAGTAGTAGTGGGTCTGGAACGGGGTCCACTCA
>Ga0136643_10010195_pt1:0-10000 | contig 13857 bp, 7 predicted proteins | sample TergutLab28metaG_FD_96883 | JGI IMG/M metagenome (GOLD analysis project Ga0136643, IMG submission 96883) | Labiotermes labralis P1 segment gut microbial communities from Petit-Saut dam, French Guiana - Lab288 P1 (version 3) (version 3) | ecosystem: Host-associated > Arthropoda: Insects >...
CGAAATTGTGACTTTTTATAGTGTGACTTTAGCAAGGACGATAAGGCTCCCTGATGATGGTCCTAGGACCGAAACATGTCGGAGCGTTTTTAATGTTTTAAAGTGTAAATTTTATGAATTTTATATATGTGCAGTGGTTGGTGTAATAATTGAGTTCATAAAACAAGTTACCTTTTTAGAGCATTCGGGAGATATTTTGTGCTTCGGCACGTTCTGTAGCCACGAAATTTGGGGAACTAGTTTCCTGTCTCTTAGCAGCACCCTTTATTTTATCAAACTCTCTTTTAGAACTTTTCAATATTGCAACAGTTGTGCAAAGGTGGTTGCATAGGCGGTGTTGCCAAAGATTAAATTTTCTGGTCTGGTATATTCTATCGTTAGGTGAATAATTATATACATTTCGAAGGTAACATTATCTATAGAAACGTCGGGGAATTTTTACCTAACAATAAACTTTAGCATACCTGAATAATTGAACTTTATGTGTGTGTATATATATATACATATATATATATATATAAGTTTTTGTAATGTGTGGTCACAGGCGAGTGGACATTTGTCTGCGGAAATCTTAACTAAGGAAGGGGCCGGGGGGGGTCAAGTATTTTCTTGTAAATTCAACTGCCGATTTATTAGTTATTGAAATAAATCTTCATAAGCCGAATAAGCAAATCTCACTTTATTAGCTCTCGGGTGAAATCTCTTATATGTACGCAGTTATGAAGGTGGTCTGGTCATATCCTTCCGACAGGCTTGTAACGCTGAAGAAAGAAGCAAGATAATTCGATCAGTTAAACTTTTATTGCAAGGCCTGTACCTCGAAGCAGACTGCAGTAACACCTCTGTTCAAACATTCCTCTGTCATCACTGTAATTTCTTACGTACGAATTGAATGGTTAAGGTGAGGGTTGGATACCTGATATACAGGTATTGCGAAAACAACCCCTACCTGTCTAGGACATGTTTCAGAAGAACCCCGACCTCTGAACCCAGCCGGTTCGCTCCTATAGCAATTTACCGCTTTTAGCGTGCGGTAGGGACTGCGGCTCATCTTGATTCAGGGAATTTTGTCTGCATTACAAAAATTGCTTTATTTCTGATCAGCAAGAACGAAAGCTGATGTTAATTTAAATATTCTTAAGGCTTCAAATCACAATAATTTTTTTCTTCTTGTATGTGGCGCTACGCATTCCAGTTGTTTTGGAAAATAATTAGCGCTAATGAATTACCGTACAACTCAGAGTCACGTCCCAAAGAAACAATTTTCATAGTCACTGCCTTAAGAAACAGGAGTTTCAGTTAACCTTTAAACTGCACTGGTTAATACAGGCACCACCGTATTTAAGATTCAGATTTTCACCTTTTGCCACCAGACTGCCTTTTTGTGTTCTATGTAGATCTTATAACAAGCAGAATATTGCCCAAAAGAAACGAACATGTTGGTTTATACGACCAAAGTATTGGTGTTTATTCTCAGATACGTTCTTAATCTTTAAACAGAATCCGGGGTAATTTCGTCTTTAAAAGTGTAAGTTATTTTGAAAATTTTCGTAAGAACAAAATCCGTGTTTAGCACTTCTAATATTAAGCAAGGTACACGTCAGGCCAATTACTCGCAACTAAGGTGATTGGAAGCCGATCCCAGTGGCCGTGCGGTCTAAGGAGTGGGTCTGCAGCTGCTCGCTTGCTGGGATTTTGGGTTCGAATCCCGCCGGAGGCATGGATGTTTGTCTCTTGTGAATGTTGTGTGTTGTCAGGTAGAGGTCCCTGTGTCGGGGCTGATCACGCGTCCAGAGGATTCCTACCGACTGTGGAGTGTCTGACTGTGATCATGAATCCTCGGTAATGAGGAAGTCTTGGCCCACTAGAGGTGTTACGACATGGTATAAAATGGTAATTGGAAAGTAGAGAGTTAATTACGTATATGCCTCATCTCTTAATCACTTCGTAGAATCATGATTAAAATAATGGCTCAGTAAGCACTGAATGGGCATTATGGTTATTATACTACGACACAGATTGTTTACCACAATGCCTCTTTCTTTTGATCACGCACGTATGGTCCAAGAACCGGACGTTCCTCTCACAAAGTTGTGTCGACTATAATAGAGCCTTCGTTTTACGGCTGTGCTGCATAAAAAATTCACTTTAAACCCACATATTGTGAACTTTTCAAAGTGTGGCAATATGCATCCTAATGGCTAAGGAGTCTTCAGTAGACACATGTCAAGGATATGTGTCTACAATGCAGTATCTCATACTAATGGTGTTTAGGGAGAAAGTAGAGTAGAAAAATGGAAAGAGAAATGAAGAAAATAATTCCGTTCGCCGCTTATGTGAAGAAGCCAATGAACTATTTTAAGTTATTATGAAGTTTGTGCTTCTAAAAGCTTCAGTAACGCTAAAACGATATGAAGAGTAAACGCAAGGTACATTTATATTTCGGCGTCATGTTGTTCGTAACACTGGTCGACATCAGCATATTTTCTTTTCGTAGCGGATATGGGTGACGGAAGGACTGGCATCTGCACCAGACACCGATAATGTCTTTTCAAACAGTGATCAGTATGCATACGTCTCTTCTGGTTTAACATTTGGAACAACTTCACAAGCCGATAATTCGCAAGAAGATTTATTTTCATAAGGAATATTCGTCTTGTTTCGGAGTGCGGAGAAGAAGGGTCGCCCGAAGAAAGAGAGCAGCAACAGTAACGGAACGTCGTATGAAATTTATCGAATATGTTAAACCGTCAATCAGGAAGCGCATGACAAACGGAGTGAAGTTGGTGTCGCTTTCAAACAGATGTTCAACAACAGACATTACTTTGAGCTCAATGCAGTAGGAAGGCCTGCCTATGGAAATCATAATTAGCATCACGCAGCGAAAAGTGTCGCTGTCTGTACTGTAGGGAACAGGGCGTCCTGACGCAGATATAAAGCGGCCGAATCGTGAAGCTAACCAGTTTTCCTTATCTAGATACAATGTGCAGCATTGAATGTTCGACTTTCACCTCCACGACCCCTATACGCCTTCGTAGCTTAATGTTGAATTATGGTTGGGGCTGGGTGGGGGAGGGGGTGATTTGGAAGCAAATCGTGTGCAAGGTGATGTAGCCATCTTTCGACTTTGGAGAGATATTTTTCTTTTCGTACTTACTTTCCTTGTCCACAGTCGATATATATATATATATATAGCCTAAAACGCGAGGAGTTTCCACCTCCACGTCACGTACGTCGTTACTTATTGATGTCGAAATGCATGAGTTTGAGGGGGTGAATGTGTAAGCTTATCTTGTCAAAGGCGGTGCAGGAACATTTGTCTTCCTTTTTCATTTCCAATATTAGGACTATTGTAACGGTGAAAATTTGTAACTTTGTTGCTAGCTCACACGTCTAACAGCCAATCAGACTTCAATAACACATTCGTTAGGTCTCTTTACGCTTTTGTACGTTCACACCAAGTACATCACCCCGCGAGGCATTTCTCTAGAGGCCGACAGAGCAGCTACTGGTTACTGCTGAAAAGCTCTCCCTGCAAATATCTCCCGATATATCACGAAACTGTATATACGACTTTCTATTTCTGCATATACACGACTAAGTGGCATTCAGTAGCACTATCAGAAGTGTATCTAGTACACAATACGTACAAGCCTATTTCTACCAATGCACTGATAAGACACGTTAACATATCGATACATAAACTAAATTATTTTATCTTATCAAACTCAATAAGACTTTCTTACATAGAATTTTGTATATTTATGAAATTTTATATATACTAAAATATACTGTACGTTTGTCTCACATCAATGGGTACCATGAGCTTTACCAACATGGGTATTGCAGTCTGGACCTGGAGCTGATCACTTGCTTGCATGTAGTATCGAGGTTAAGCATGGGTGGAGCTATAAATCCACGCCCTCTGCATGTGTTTATGATATATGCAGGTACAAATTTACTTCATTTTAAGTTTATGTATATAATTCTCGTGCTTAATTTCTCTTATTGCTTTGTCGTTATATTTGTTAGCCGCAGTAACGAAAAGGATCATATCGTTTCATTTAAAGCCCTTTTAAACAGTATTACATGCAGGCTAATAGCAAGACATTCAACTAAGTGTAGTGAATTATTAGGAGTGTAGCTACGACTTTACTCTTAGGTCAGTGTCTTAAGATTAGAAACGATTAACAAAATTTGTTCCGTTGTAATTTCAATTATCCCCATGAAAGTAATCGCACTATTTTTTGTTAAGTAACCAAAGCGCACATTTTAATGTCTAAAGGGTGAAGATCTTTATTACCTGCAAGGAACATAAACCAAATTAAACTTTCTCCTAAACACAACTTATCAAAATAATAATTCTGTACACATTTCTACTTAAAAAAAACTTGTGTCTACACTATAAAGACCAATCAGTTAGTAGCGTTTAGAGAAAAAATCGTTTCTTATTTTGGAAATTGTATGAAAACCTCAGCTACTTTTTGTGAGAGAAATATACATTTTATGGCTGAAGTTTTGTGTGTATAATTCAGTTACGAGTGATTGAAATAAGAATATTGAAAACTAAATCTAAAAATAATTTTTAAATTTTTATTTCCTCTAATACAAAAATGTTTTTCTTAAGGCGACCCTCCAGTCATTCATAAGATTGAAAAATGATTTTGTAATGTACTTCTAGGAAGTTTCTCTGTCTATGCGAATAGAAAGTATGCTCATTAATGTACATCTGTCTTCAAGAATACTAATTACAAAAAACTTCCACATGGCTGTGTTGCACATTTTAAGCGCCTTCGCGAAATTTCAAAATACAACTTTTGACTTTGTCATACCTCTGTTTCCCTCTGTCTGGCTGTCCGGCCACATAGACCAACCCTGCTCCCACTGGGGTAATTTTCACAAAATTTTATATTTGATATTTTTCGAAAATATGTCGAGAAAATACAAGTTTAATGAAAGTCTGATAAGAGTAGCGAGTTATTTACATGCAGTTTTGAGCATATCGTGCTCAGTTCTTATTAGAATGAGAACAGTTTCGGAAAAACCTTAGAGAGAAAATAAAAAAAAAAACACACAAATTTTACATCGAATATCTTTCCTCCGAAAATCGTACCTTTTTTGAAATAACATGAAAAATATAATACACAGAGACAGGATAAAGATGACAATATAATATGACACATGTGCATTTCATGCTTCATAAATAGGGCTTCAAACACGTACTGAGAATATGTAATATTTAATGCTTTCCTACTGCAGCTTTGGTTGCACGAAAACGCCTCAGTTTTATGTTATATGTACATAGCCTGTCTTTTAATCATCTAACACCAAACTATAATTTTTGTGATTATGCATCACACCTCAGCTACAAAATATAGAGCAATATATTGAACTTTTAAAGTATAAAAGTACTTTATTACTTCAAGTCCAAAACTTTGCATTGTAATTAACTTAAAACGTACATTTTGTTAATCCATATTATCGTTTATATATTGAAGGAAAATCATTTCCATGTAACCCCAAGAGGCTCTGTACTGACATGTATTCCGGTTCATAAACCTGAAGGAAGGTGACTCCTGGGACTATAGTTGTAAAATTATATTAGTGTTTTCGCTTGTCCAAGAAATCTCAGAATTTGAACACAAAAATATATTCCTTTATTCACAACATCCCTTCAGTTATCCATAGCGTGCAACACATGAATTTATTTCATGTTTTCCGCCCTATTTATTTTTGGTCAATTTTAATTATATCCTCTTACCTATGCGTGCGAATTCGAAGTGATTTCTATCTTTTAGGCCTCCTTTCTGAAATTTTATGAACATTTGTGTTTGTCTGTGGTTGTCGCATGACCCCCATATTATTCCCCTCGATTTGTTGAACTTAATCTTATTTTGTGAGCAGCGCGCGAAAGAAGGGACGATTAAAATTTTAATATTCATCTGGATGCAGACGGCTACAGAATTACTGACTTGAGTAGTCGGCACTAGAATAGTGAATTGTACACAAGAAATGAAACGTCTGACTTGCTTACAAGGCGAGAAAGCTCTTTAAAAAATGGAAAGAATTAAATATTTAAATTATAAATATGAACTCTGCTTTACGGAGATTTGTCAGTGCGTTCTTCGGAAAAATATTTAACCGCAGCCGCCCGTAATGTTACAGTATTGCTGAGTGAAATACACATGAAATAAGAACTTTTCGCAATTAAATCCCGTTAAGTGTTTTGCTGAATTTTTGAGGAAAATTATCTATAAAAGAAATTATTTTTCGAATTAGAGTACGTTAGATTTTCCAGCATCGTGCATATTTTGTAATTATTATTATTATTATTAAACAAATTTAAATTTAGCAGTATGTCCAGGTATGCAATACAGTCCATGTGCGAGTATTCTCACACTGCAAAAAACAGGGGCAAAATTTCCCATAATATAGAAAACTTTTCAGTAGATTAATAGTTTGGATAAAAATGAAGATAAACTGTCCGTACGCATGCATGAGAATGTAGAGGAAGCACAGATCCACTCATTCTTAACGTTGATATTAGACAAAAATGAGTAAACAGTTTTACGTCACGGCCACCTTAACACACTGAAGGAGACATCAGTCCATTCCGTAAAGTTTGGGTCAGTCCCAGAACAGGTCTGGACATCACGTCGCCTCCACACTGTTTTGCCTTGTTACCGTGAGTAATATCATCATGCCGGGCATTGTGAATTACGAGTTGGGAGCAATAAAATTTCTTTGTACTTGACAGGTCGGAAAATACACCGATTCAATTAAGGTAATATATTATAAGATATAAAAGTAAAATGCTGCTTCCGAGAGAAATTTTGTGTAGTCGAAATGTAACTTAACAAATATGATGAGCGACATTAGCACACACAAATATCCTGCATGTGAGAGGCTATTGCATTTTAGAAGCAAAAGTATAACAATGATATTAATTGATGTGCTGTGCGATATAATTACTGAACAAGAAGGTAACTTTAAACTTCCTATTCGGAAGCCCGCCTTAGTGGGGCGTATATATATATATATATAATATATATATAATTCACCCTAAACTTTTTATGTTATACTAAGCAGCTGACGGAGATTTCACATCAACCATAAAACTAACGACATTTTAAAATTATGTTTACTTCTGGAAAAACTGTTAGCCTTTTGACTTTTGCCTATTGTAGCTACATTGTCAATCGGTGTCGGTTTGTTGTACCTACATTTGTACATTCCTTATTCTATTCCTATATGCAAGTTGATGTTGAATTAATATATAAAAGTGTATGGTCACTCTTTATACAGAATAAGTTAACACAATTTTATTAAATTCCCTTTGCAGGTTCTGTTTGTGGTTTTCTCCGGAATTCTCCTTGAACTGTGTCATATGACTATCTATATCTTTCTGCAACCTCGCAGCTATTAGGAACGTACGTGACGATTGTGGTTTGTAATTATACCCAGGATATGGAGACAGGCTGTTCTGCCGAAAAGCTGTCACACAGACAACAGAAAGTCATAACCCAGAATCTAAACCTCAAATCTTCTAACATTTTCGTGCAGATGAATTTAACATCTTAAGGGCTGTGCAAGGCGGTTCACTTGTGCACGCAAGATGTCATACTCATTACTCACCTGGAGCACTTACTACCACTACCGAGAATTTTCATGCTTTTTCTACCTAACGCGAAGAAAATTTAGAAGTATTGTCTCAAATCACCCCACCTTCATTGCTTTCTAGCTAATCCCCAATCGATTATTCGCTGATTATCCTAACATTTGCAGCTACTTAAATTGCGCTAGGGATAGCTTCACTAAATAATAAATTAATAATCACAAATCATATTAGTTAATCTTGTTATGGGATGATACGTCTTGGTTTTACTCCAAAATGTTGTAATTCTATTTATAATGAAACCTGAATTTATTTTGTCAAGAGTATTGCACCTATACCCTTCCTACAAAGAAACTGTGTGCATTATATATGGAACACACTGACTAGGATTTCGTAAACAGAAAGTTCGCAGAGGCCAATCTGCATGCAGTTACGAGCAAGGCGTGGTTCTGTCCCTCACCCATATCTTCCAGTTTTTTGTGACTGTTATGTAGGCCTATATTAAGGTCTTCTTTGAGATCATCTTCTGCCTTTACAAAGTGGCCTTTTGTTACAAATGAGGGTAGCAGCTGGAGAAGCTTTGCAAGGTACAGAACCGGCCGGAATGAGTGTGGCGAATCAATTCACTGCCGAATAAGACGCTGAGCAGTGCTGGAGACAGATCACCTGCCCCGCAACAGTGGCTTAACTACACTCATCTCAATATTTATATGAAATTTTCTGCCACCTGAAATGCCAGTGTAATGTAGTAGTGAGGCATACATTTTTGGAGGAATGAAGTGCCTCTACTTTTACTGTACGTCATTGATTTTTGCTAGGTTTGTCCTTGACTCTTCTTATGGTATTTTCTTTTATGGTAAATAACAAATAAATTTCGAATCAATAACGTATATTTTGAGTCCGACTTCTTCTCAGATGGAAGCAGTATGGACTCCAAGGAAGAGGTAGCAGGTTGAGATATGAATTCTTCTGTGATTTTATGCACATATAGTGGTAGTTTTATACCGACGTTTCGGAACAACCTGTCATTCCATCTTCAAGAAGCTTTACTCTTGAAGATGCGACCTACAAGAGTGTACTGATATACACTCCGAAACGTCGGCACGACACTACCTTTCCACACTGCGCAGAATCTCAAAAGAGTGAAGATTTTTGCACCTCATTTGAAGCTTGAAACCAGACAGCAGGTTACTGCAAAACGCTGGTACACATCAAGCAAATTACACGGCGTCATAACACAGAAAACAGCCATCTTTATTACAACCACAAGAAGAATATCATATCTGATATTTACATTCTTGTTGTGAGTATTTATATGTCCGAACTCTTAAAAATATTAAATTTTATTTCGGGTTTATTATCTACCAGACAAGACACAATTTGTGCACTTTAAGGTTGTGCCTGCTAAGGATGTTTAGCGAAGTAACTGCAATTTCTGAGAAACAAACTCCAAGAATGTAAAAAAGTTGTATACCTTATTAGTTAACACTGAAGCCATGATTATATAGAGTTATGACTATTCTGTAACGGATTAAGACTCTAAAGACTGCGGTATGAGAGGGAAAGAGAGTGTTAGAAATAGTCTAAGATTATGCGATTCGGAAATCCATGACATGAGAGAAACATTGTTTGGAGTAGAGAGAAGGGCTAAAATTCGTAACAAATTTTCCAGTCTCCTTCTTCTTGTCCTCGTGATAACAGAATCATGAAACAGAAGACCTCACAATGGAGGAAAGAAGTGGCTAACTGTAAGAACAATAAAATTTATATTTTGTGGTTAATGGTAAAGCGCACGGAATTTAAAAGATGTGTGTTGGCTTGTAAACGGAAGGGATAACGTCTGATGAAAACAAATAGGAATAGCTGTCATAATAAGCATGCAGTAGCAACTTGAGATTTGGAAAAATGCCACATTTTTGGTTGAACACAATTAAGTAAACGAAGAAACAGAAGGAAAAGTAATAGAAACAAGAAATGCACATAAATTTTTTACAGTTCGTGGAATGCAGGCCTTCCGACTTACAACCAGAAATCTGATATGAATGTACGGAAATTCGTTCACGTTTCTTAACAATTGAGCTACTGTCTCATTTATAATTTAAATTACGTAAAAGAACTTCATTAATCATTTGGCATGCTTGGAAGAAAACCTCATGCTTTATGTTTGTGTTCTTTATAAATTCTGCAAATCATAGAAATTATGGAGGCCTCGATAAATAAGTGTTTATTTTGATAATTACACTCCACATAAACAGTGTGGACAAAATGAAACATTTCATATGTAATAGAGGGCTGTAAATAGCCTGTAGTCTCTACACAAGTTCTATAGACTAAGAAAATCCTAGTGACTTCTTCTTTTGTCCGCGAAACATCAGATTAAGGAAA
>Ga0136643_10010195_pt1:12500-13857 | contig 13857 bp, 7 predicted proteins | sample TergutLab28metaG_FD_96883 | JGI IMG/M metagenome (GOLD analysis project Ga0136643, IMG submission 96883) | Labiotermes labralis P1 segment gut microbial communities from Petit-Saut dam, French Guiana - Lab288 P1 (version 3) (version 3) | ecosystem: Host-associated > Arthropoda...
CAAATATTATAGCAATACATACGTGTTCCCGACAAATGTGTGTAATTATTTGCTCCTTGCAACGATAAATAGAGTAATTTTTTCCTTACAAAATGTTGATAGGTATTTATAACGAAGATAAGTGTTTCCTGTGCCGTAGGTACTGTCCTTTTATATAATGCTATTTAGAAAACTTTTAGATATCATAGCCCAAAAAAAAGTTTGATAAAAGTATCAGGCAATGTTTAATTTAAGTCATGCATGGACTGCTTTCACTATACGAGTTATGGATTAAAGCAACTGTCTCCTGAAAACTGACGACTTTACAATTGGGTTGATAAATACCAACATTTTTAGGGGAAGGCGAAATCCATCTGTATTTAATTGGCGTGAAATTGGCAGCATTAATGGTCAGGTAGCGAAGGATCTCTTTAGGTTAAAATTTCACATTCCTCTGAAATTTCAGTACCCAGCCTAAAGAAAGGATTGTACCACGTACACTAACAGTGCTACACCCATTGAATAACCTACACTAACAGCGCTTTTCCCACTGTGTCATCTACACTAACAGTGCTATTCTTATTGTAACATGTACACTAAAAGTATTAATCCCATTCTATCACCAACACTAACAGTGCTATTCACATTATATCACATATACTAAATGTTATTCCCACCGTACCAAGTACAATAACAGTGCTATTCCCATTGTACCAACTACACTAACAGTGCTAATCCCATTGATTCAAGTACACTAAATGTGCTATTCCCACCGTAACAAATACACTAAGAGTGCTTTTCCAATTGTATTTTGAACACTAATAGTGCTATTCCAATTTTATCACTTACACTAAAAGTGTTATTCCCATTGTATCAACTACACAAACAGTGTTAAACCCATTCTACCACCTAAACTAAAAGGGCTAATCCAATTGTATCACGTACAATAACAGTGCTATTCCCATTCTAACACTTACACTAACAGTGCTATTCCAATTGTACCACGCAATCGAACAGTGCTATAACCATTTTATCACGCACTCTAACAGAGCTATTCCAACTCCACAACCTAACTAACAGTGCTATTCCTATTGTAACACGTAAACTAACAGTGCTAATCCCATTGTATAACCTACACTAACAGTGCTATTCCCAGTGTACTATGCACACTAACAGTGCTATTCGCATTGTATCACGTACTCTAACAGTGCTATTCCCATTTTATCACGCAATCTAACAGTGCTAATCCCATTCTACCATCTACATTAACAGTAATATTCCCATTGTATTATGAATATTAACTGTGCAATTCCTAATTTATCACGTACTCTAACAGCGCTATTCCCATTTTACCACGTACACTAAAAGTGTTATTCCC
>Ga0136643_10010197_pt1 | contig 13856 bp, 13 predicted proteins | sample TergutLab28metaG_FD_96883 | JGI IMG/M metagenome (GOLD analysis project Ga0136643, IMG submission 96883) | Labiotermes labralis P1 segment gut microbial communities from Petit-Saut dam, French Guiana - Lab288 P1 (version 3) (version 3) | ecosystem: Host-associated > Arthropoda: Insects >...
GTTAAAACTTAAAAAATTTTTTACAAGTAAATAACAGCAAAGCGGTGTTATAGGGGGAGGGGGAGAGGGTGGAGTTTGTTTGTTCTTCTTCTAAAGAATTTTTTTTTTTGGGGGGGGGGGGTCATCCTCAGAAGATGTCGCTTGTTTAGTATGTGGTGTGTGATAATGTTGGGCATAGCCAATGATAACTACGGTGTACTGGAGTTGTCTTATTGGTCTATGCACACCTGTTGTTAGGGACAGACTGGTAGCAATTTACACAATGAACAACTGTAATATGAAATTAGAGTTTATTTATTCAATTAAGCAAAATACTGGAAAAAAGGATTCAACTCACATCCAAAACACTACCACAACATTTCTACAACTTCAATGTCCCTGACTACCTCATATTTTAGCAGGTGTATCGGGTAAACTTCACATCTCTCAGTATTTCCTATTATGTCTGTGACAGATGAAGAGACAGACAGAAAACCAAAATAGCAGTATCAGTTTTATATAATACTCAGAGAGAACACAGTTTTGTTTCATGACTTTGGGCTTCCGCCACGAGGTAGATAAGAACTGTGCTCTTCTGGGTTATTACACAGCAAGTAGTGGTAAAATTACCGCTATTCATTAGCGCATTTCTCATAGTTATGTTTTGCTGTCTCACCTGCACCTTGACGTAGTCAGCATCCAATGTCTTCAATATTCTGGCCAGTGTCGGTTCAGCTCGTACTATGACTTTTGGTATCGACGGAGCCTGAGTGGCTGACTGATCCAACTTCTGTATTGCTGCAGTCATTGCTTCCCTGTTTAGTAGGTAACTGCTTTACCACAACTGTTCTAACATCTACCACATCTCCCAGTTTCTATGCAGAGATTAATCCCTTATATGGCAGTGGTTAACAATGCATACTACATGCTTCAAAGTACAATAACAAAAGACGCTTCATTTTAATTAAGAGTTTACCTGTGGGGTTCAATTTTTTTCTCAGAATATAAAGTGATCATTTTCCACAGACTCTTGTGACAGAGATGTGAGAGGAATTCTAAGACAGCCACAGCAATTAGCATTCAGATTAGAGTCTCATGGGATGTGATGTAGTGTGCTTGAGCAGATGGCACCTAAATCTCATACACATAGCCACACAGCAACACATCCCAGAAGAATGTAATCCTGTTATTTATATAAGCTTCAACATAGAACTTAAATGCACAGAGCTGCAAACCCTGGTTCAGTTTAATACTATGGGTGCCAGTGACAAGATTAAATTTTAACCTTTAACTGACAGGGTTGGTATTTAAATTTTGGCACATGGTTTTTGAAAACATAAGTATCTTTTGAATAGCAAAAAAGATAAAATTATGAAATAAACGGCATTTTCTAGAAAATAAAACAGCGATTATGCAGCATGTCTTAGCACTGCAGCAAATTTCCTTGTTGCCTAAACATACGAAATGGAATTTCTAGGGTTTTTTTTTTTACGTGTGTGTGTGTGTGTGTGTGCATAAGGTTAAATGACTTCCCATATACAAACACAAGTAAAAAAACACCCCCAGAAATTCATTTTATAACTTTGATAACAAGGAAATTTGATGCATTTTTAAGACATGGTTGCCTAACCTCTGTTCTATTTTCCACAAAATGCTATTAATTTCACAATTTTATCTTTTTCTGCTCAAATAATACTTTTTCATAAATCATTTGCTAAAATTTAAATACCAACATGGTCACATAAAGATTAATGGTACTTGTTATTCATACTGTGCCGGACTGCATGGGTGCATGGCTGACAAACAGGTGGAGCAGAGGACAAGCACATTCACTACACAGTGACTCAAAGTGAACAGCACAGAAAATAGACCAACTTCAAGATAGATAATATTATGTAAGAAATTTTTAACAGAAAACATTACTCTAGGTGTCATACATATGCGCATTGAATATAAGTCTCTCACACTTATTTTGCCGAATAAGAACCCCTCCATAATATCATATTCACCTAACATTTCATTACACAACTGTGGTGTCATCTTACTGTATTCCCGCGCATTTACCAACATGCCAGATATTTAAGAATCATGAAGTTCATTTGGCTTCGCAGTTTCACATTCATCAAACATGAGGCAAGTCTGAATTCAAAGCATATGAATATTTTACCCTAAAAATTCTCAGTCTATGCATTTATACAGGAAATGTGACGCAATCATCCTCCATTCTGTCATAAATCTTGCAATTATAAGGTTATGGGTACAAAGACCTGACATAATTTCTGGCTCCCATTCTCATTCCAGCATTTGCTGGTTGCAATCAAGTGACGACTCACCATAAGTCTGCATTTCTAAATCCTTCTCACTCAGCACACCCCTTCAGATTACAATAAAACTTTCACATATCCCCTCTCCATTTTTACCTCAAATGTTACAGTTTATTATCACAACAACAAGATAATCACATATACATTTCACTTTTCCCTCAATTTTAAATGTAAACATAGAACTGTCTCTGTCCACACCATGAAGATATATATATGGGGAGCAGAGGCATAACTCTACTCAGTCTTAGCTTCACTGGTGGATGAGGGCAAGTAGCCAACATCATGCCCAGGCAGCTTTACCCCCAGGAGAGACTCCCAATACCCAGATGCTGGGTTGGCCCCAGAGCCAGTCTGGAAGATATGAAGACAAGAAAAATGTCTTGCTCCTGATGTGTTTCGAACCCCTGATCGTCCAGCCCATGGCCTAGTCACTACACTGACTATACTATCCCAGCTGCCCCTTTTTGGTTATCAACCTTTATCTACCCTATGCACACAGAAAGTTGTACAAAGACAGTAGTCAAGATGCTTTACTAACATTTATGACTTGTGTTTGACAGTAATGAAATATGTCTTGTATGTCCTGAGATGGCTTCACATAACCTGCGGACATACAGGTATCCTCCAAGTAAGAACCACTGCCATGAATGATAAAAGTGTTTGGAATTCTGTCAACTTACATGAGAAATTTAATTATTTATTAGTGTCATGAACTTCAGTAAACTGATGGTAATGAGTAACAAAAATGTTTCTGCTGACAGGACAAAAAATTTCAGTCACTTAACAGGCACTGACAGGCTGCACTTACAAGACATGTCTCCGTGTCATAACATGCACACACCAACCACTTGTCACTTTAGACTTGGCACATAACTGAAAAAAATATTGCATATATCAATAATTATATTCCTCTACTTTTCACAGATTTCTCCTGTATCTAATTAAATTATACACTTTGAAAGTTAAAAATGGGGCAAATGTCACTGTAAAAGTTCAGTGAAAGTCAAACGCATATACTAAAATTTGGCTTTGGTGTCTGATTATTTATTGTATCTGTTGCAGAGTCTGCAAATTTGTTTAAGACTATGGTCATTTGCAATATCAGACTCCACGTTATTATGCAGATACATACCAATGTTTTGCAGGAAACTGTTGCCTCCATCATCAGGGTAGAAATACAGTTGTTCTACAATAAAGACAGACACAGCACAATCGCTGCTTCCTGCCTAGCAAATTACAAATGGTCATACCTCAGAACACCCACAACAGATTCCCATTTGAAGTTTTTCTGGGAGGCAATACATTTAAACTGCAAATGAAGGAAACTTAACACACTGAGAACTACTGTCACATGCTGGCATGCTGGTCAACTCCATCAAAACTGGCAAACTGAAAAATGCGCGGTAATACAGTACCTCTCATCCTGGAAAGTAAGCGCTGGTGGCAAGACACACCTCTTACTGGTAAAATGCGTAACATGACTCTCGGTGACCAAACCGTTCCTCAGGAGTTCTTTGAGCAGACACTCTATACAGTTACATGAACACTTAGCGTCCAAAATGTCCAACAATGGTGTGTACTGGAGGAGTAGCTCCAAGGCATCCACCACATCCTGTGAGAACTCCAGCTTTTCTTGCGATCTGTCACTATTCTCACCTCCTGTAGCAAGAAAAAAAAAATACACTTGGATTGTAAGCTTTTAGGTTACCACAGTAGTGAATATAAAGCTCACTGTCTTCTAGCGGGTTATGCCATGTAGTTTGGTAGACAGTATCATGTTCCATCTTCAGAATGAAAGGTATCTATCATGAAAATGGAGGCAGAAGGTCCCCCTGAAACACGGGTACCTGTCTATCAAACTATATATCACATCACACACACACACACTACCCTTATCTTCATAAACTCTGAATGTACTGCAGTGTCTATTCACATATGTCCATGCATTAAACAATTCAAACTACAACATAACAAAACAAACAATGTACTTATAACATAACAATGAGGCATTTTCATGCAACCATTGTTGCAGTGGAAAAGCTAAGTGTATTACATAACCTGCATGTGTGTCTGTAGTCTTAGGTATCCAGCAAGCAATGCATATGCGCCATACTTTCATCTGTGGTCCGCCCCACTCTACAATATTCTTCCACATTGTATCATAAACAGCATGACTTTCAAAAAAAAGTTACTGAATATAACGTGTGTTTTGATTTTCTCTACAACTTGTGTCTGAAACATTTCTCATTCTAAGAAGAAATGAGCAAGATATGATAAAGACTGTATAATGGTCTTCATACAACATGTAAATAGAATGCCTCGAAATAGATTACCCAGGGTAATGAAACGCTACTCCCCTACTGGCAAGGGAATCTTGGTAGAACTTTGAAGAGATTTTCTGGATAAGTGTGACCGGAATGGGTCAACAAATGGCCCAAATCCATGAAAGATATATGATGATGATGATGACTGGTCTTTATGTAAAGTACCCCTTATCCTAGACCAATTTTAATGAAAATTTAATTTCTTGACAGATTTTAAAAAATCCTCAAATATCAAATTTCATGAAAATCCATGCAGTGGAAGCCAAGTTGTTCCGCGTGGACGGACGGACAGACAAGATGAAACTAATAGTCGATTTTCACAATATTGTGAACATGCCTAAATACCAACACTATACCATAGCATGCCAATACATACAAAGAGGAAGAGCAGAGATATAGCACTAACACAGACTTAATCTTGGCACTACACAGGGGAGGGTGGTCAATGTCATGCACTCATTAAAGAACCCCATTACCCATCACAGAGGCTGGATGGGTCCCAAGACCAGCCTGGATGGAGAAAAGAAAATCTCTTGCCCCCACCAGGTTCTGAAACCCAGACCAGCCAGTCCATAGCAAGTTGCTATACCGACTACACTACCCCAGCCCCACAACATTAAAACCAAACTTAATCTAATTTAATTAAAACCCCAGTAACTGCACTTCCTGTATTGTCATAACGCAGTCATAAGAGCCTCATTTAAGAAAAAAGATCAGGAAAGGTAAATGGTAAGTTCTCAGTACAATTAACTAAAACATCATGAAGTGTAAGGAGAGGTGAAGATACAGCCCATTGGTGTATCATATATTTATAAATGATAAATAACTGTTGTGCTTAGTAACATTCCATGATAATTTTTCACTCTATACAGCACACATAGCATATTTCATTTATTTCCTGTGTCTCTAGAATAACAAGCTTTTGGTTAACAACCCTAACACTCAGACCTGTTCATGCAAATATAGTACAAATCCAATGCAATATCAGATTTGAATGAACAGTTTCTAAACACCATCTCCATGCAAACTTATGCATGCTTAAATGGGCTACAGTCACAACTTCCAGTGCAATATGCCCTCTCACAATCCCTGTATGACCAATTTGCCAACCTCGTATAGTGAAGTGTAGCTGTCGCAGAATGTGTGGCACCTTAAGGAATGTAAAAGCACCCCACTGTGATTCAATACTCGTCCCCAACACATCATTTAGGGTGATGAGACACGCTCGCATAACCTCCGAATACAAGCGAGGCATGTTGTAACCCTGCATGGAACAATATAACATCCTTTGTAAGCACAAACTCAAATCTTGGGTGCACTATTTAATACAGAAGTATGTACTGCTGATAGTCAACTTATAAGAGACAAATGGAATTAAAAATCATTTCTATATTTTACTATGTTACAGCATCATTTTAATTTTACAACACTGTACTACATCAACCATAAGCAATTATGATCACACGTCAAACTTTCTACAGCAGTGTTTTCCCAGCTTGTCTGCTGCATGTACATTTTGGTTTTGAAGAACTGACTGACTGTCAGACCTACAGAATATACACATTAAAAACTTGATATAATTAAAAAGGTTCACATTAATATAACATCAAGGAACATTTGAAGCACACTGTCTTCAGGGATCTGATTCCCTGTAGTTGCATATAAACACACAGCTGTTTCACACGAATGTCTAATTCCCATCTTCAGGGCAAAAGACAATCATGTTTGCACCCAAGAGAGCAGTAGCAGTTTCCTCGAAACTACTGGAACCCAGACTACCAAACTACACGGCACCACATCCCCCAAGACAGCGTCTTCATAGTTACCACCATGAGAACCTCTTATCTCATAAAGGCATATCAAACTGAGCACAATGAAGCACAAAGTAAAGCATACACAAACTTTTGTGGTCTGCACACTATAACTTCAACAACTACTTAGACTACTTTCTTTAACTATTACTGTACAGGGGGTTTCATACATATACTGCAGTTTCAATACACCGCAAAATTACAGCGACTTCTTCTTTCCTTTATGGCCACAATATAACTCACTCAAAAATTCTGTAAAATGAGCATTTGTTACTAGGGATGGTAATTGTAGATTCCCTGGAAACTCTCTTGAGCACTACAGGAACCACTGCTCTACAGGACCACCTATTCATTCTCTGATTGAGTGTGAATGTATTTTAGGTGAAGTAACTCAAAGTTAGGGCACAACCAGCGATCCAACAAGTGCCTTTATTTTGAATTTCTGGACCACAATCAATTCAGGATATGGTATTAAATTATTTACATGATATGAATGAATATAGATATACACTTTTTGATTCAAAAACTCGAAACCCACTTATAACAACACACCCTGTGACATTACCTTCAATCTATGGACCATCAGCAATTCATTGACAAACATCTGGGTGTCTGAGCTTGGGTTAAGGAGTACTTCAATGGCCAAAAGAGCCTGTAAGCAATATGTAACTGGTTCTGAATTATCCAGTATCCCATCAGCTCCATTTTCATTAATATCCAAATGACACAGCCTCCTGTAAATGACAACTAGTTGTAGCTGAACCAAAAAACAAGAAAATACAACAATTCTTTACACTGTAACACAACATATGTACTCTAAATAAATAACTAGTCAACCACCCAACCAACCAACTAACTAACTAACTAACTAACTAATTCCATGGGAATCCAACAATTCCTCATTTAGTCAAGATTTTCCTCACATTTTATGGAACCTGAATGCTCATCTCTGGGTTGAAAGGAACATGCCACATGTCTCTATTATAAGCCAGATGAATCCACTCTACAACCTCCCATCCTATTTTTTAAGATTTATTTCAATATTATCCTCCCACCTATGCCAATATCTTCCAGGTAATCTCTTGCCTTCAGGTCCACCACCAAACTCCTTTATGCATTTCACTTCTGCCCCTTGCCTCATCCATCTCATCCGCCATGATCTTATCACCCAAATAATATATCATGAGGAACACAAATCATGTAGTTCCTCATCATGCAATTTTCAGTCTCCTATTACACCTTCCCTCATAGAAGCAAATACCTTCCTCAGCACCCCATTCTTGAACACCCTCAGCCTATGGTCTTCCCGTAACATGTGGACCAAGTTTCATAACCATACAAAACAAGAGACAAAATTATTATTCTGTAAATTTTAATCCCTTTGTTCTTAGACAGTAAACAGGGAGACATAGGATCTTAGATAGAAGCAGGCATTCCTTGAATTTCATCTGTTCTTAATGTTTTGTGCATGCAATTTGGATTTCTTGGTGTCATTCCCACATATCTGAACCATGCCACATTATCAAATGAATTATTAACTATCTGCACATTGTGATTTTGTCCATTACTCTGCTGTTCTAAAAACATCAGATACATAAAACACACACAATATGCGAAGAACTCAAAGTTTAAATGCTGTACAATAAAATCTTATTTCTTTACAACGCAATGGAATTTTAAAAAATCTAATATGAAGTTATGAACAACTAAAACTGTGTAACAAATTAAGTCTACTGAAGGAAAGAAAGAAAATGTGTTCTACACCTCTGACTACCTGTTACAAAACCATGTGCCTTTCACTGTTCCCACCAGCTGTCACTTGCATTGTTGCTACTGTTCTATCTACAGCCTTGCTCTTGCTTTGTGTTCTACATCTGTAACAGATGTTGACAGGTGGGAAATGCCCACTGTCTGAGGGGCAGAAGAACACACACCTGACTTGAACATACACCAGAAGTGTTCCTTCCCCAAACCAAGTATACTGTTGAGTATTTTCCAAGCCTTAAGACACCATCCCAAAACATCCTTGTGACATCTGTTACCTCTTCTTGTACTATTGATTTTAAATACAATCACCCAATTTCCTTCTCGAATATCCAAGAGACATCTTCCAAGACCTTTTTCTTTCCCAATAAATCTGTATGTTTCTTTGAATTGCACTAAACTAAGAATAATGAATCCAGCACAGCAATGAAATACCTCAGTGAATCACCAACAGGAACACTGGGTTGGAATGAGTTCTGATTTACTAAAACTTCCAATTCTTGACATTTCTTGACAACTTCATGGTACATATCTGCAAAATGAAACATATCTACATACACTCAGTCTCATTTAAAAACATAACTGTCCTTCCTAAAACTGGGTGAACTCAGCGAAGCAAACGCTCCTCCCCACAGGACAGTCGGCATAGTAACTCGGCTACTGGTTGGATGACTGGAGAATCATTGTCTGATTTACAGGGAAGGCAGTGTTTTGCTGTTTGCTACTGTGTCCAGATGGGGTCTGCCTATCCAGCAGGCAATGGCAGCTGCATTCCTCAACGTAATGCAGTTGATATGAAATTTTAACCACTAACTGAAAGTTCCAAAGGTTAAGAATTACTGGTGATGCACCCCCCCCCCCCCCCAAAAAAAAAAAACCCAAGCCTCACAATATGCTGTGCAGACAGTGTACCTCAGCAAACAAACCATGCACCAAGTAACTGCAGTATAATCAACAAACCAATAATAAACCAAAAAAATTAAAGGTAAAGTGCACCCTTGTACAGGCACTGAGGCTCTGTACAGGCTGTATGGCCCATAGGGGGAGTAGAGGTATAGCTCTACTCTTTCTTGACCACGGCACTAGAAGCGGGTGAGGAGTCAGCGTTACGCCCCAGCCGCTCTTTAACCCCATCCCCAGAAAGAACTGGTACCCATTGTACAGGAGGCTGGGTGGGCCCCAGGGCCTGTCTGGACAGGTGCGGAAAATCTCGCCCCCACCAGAATTCGATCCCTGGACTGTCCAGTCCATAGCCAGTCACTATGCCGACTACGCTACCCGGCCCACAATCAACCAATACCACATACTAAATAATAAAGATTATGGTATAAACATTCTACAAGCCAAGAATATTCCTCCTAAGGAATCTGAAACTTAACCATTTCAGGTTTGTTTTCTTGAGACACTACCGCAAAACTTTAAAGAACAATCATAGCCCTTCCATATAGTCAACTCTACTTCCTTTAATGTACTGCACAATTAATATAAAAACAAGAATTACAATATCTGAGGACCTCTTGGTACTGATATTAATACAGGCAGACCTTGCATGCAATTTTTATTTGCATGATTTTACTTTAATGCAACTTGCAAATTTAGAACACTCTCCAAATTTGTGATAATTTTTTGTTTAACACCATTTGGCATAGACGATACACCATATTTTTCGGTTTAAAACAATTTGGCATAGACGATGCCTGGCCACATCTGTCTTGTGTTGTAGGATAGCTGAAGTGACACCACTGTCATGCCATCAGTCACGTATGTGGACTGATTACATTGGTAATATAGTCACGTGGCTCATGTAGTTCTCCCTTCAACAGCATTGGCTTTTGTTACCAAAACGAGCAACATTAACATACATCACCCAGTACACTCCAAGTGAAAAAATCAGAGACAGGCAGTCACTACTGAAGAGAAATTAGATGCAATAAGCCAACTTGAGAAAGGTGAATGAATTGTTGACATATGCCATAATGTGAGAGTCTCTCATATTAGCATATGTACAATTTGTGATAATTGTGACAGGAATTACAGAAAGTGCTAAGTCAGTAACTACAGCGTTTGTGTAGCAAGACCAACACAGTCCTATAGGTATGAACCATGAATATCACTTACATTTTTACTGCATTAGAAATAAATAAATACGTTGTACAGAAAAGTATGTATACTGTCTAGAAATGTATATCTAATGTACATACAGTACATATATACTCTACAGGTCCATATGTCCACTACTGGTACAGTTACACACTATGTCAGGTAAGGTTCTCAATCCTCTAACCCCCAGAAAACACACAGTTTTAAGCTGGGATTGTGTTTGATTTGCACAATTTCGGTTTGCACAACATTTTGCAGGAAAATAACCCTGGTGTACAATGAGGCCTGGCTGTATTACAATCTTCTGAAATACGACAATGTGTAGGCTTGTGGATAAGAAAAAAAGCATGGAGGAATGTGCTATCCCCACCTCCAAGACAGTGGCATACCCAGGAATTTTGTTCGGGGTGGGGGTTCAACAAATTCAGTTGAGGACAGAGGACAGAGAAAGGGGATCTGGGGGCAGTAGCCCTCTAACCCCTAGTCAAGGGTTCTGGAGGCAGCTGTAATTTGGTACAAGAATTTTCATTTCATATAGTAAAAGTTTCTTAATTTTTTGTATGTTAAGACTATTTATGACGACAACCAATTTATTTGTCATTGCTAATGTAAAACAGTTGCGAACTTAGGTAGTTTTAGAAATTTACTGCCTTTTTTCCGAATATCTTGGAGTGCTGGAGTCCTAAATTCAGCAATTTTTTAACAGTTTTCACAATCGGGTTGAGTTTGGCACGATTTTGGAGGGCCTTCGGAATTTGGGGGGGGTTGAACATCCCAAACCCCCCCCCCCTCGGTACACCAAGTAAATCCCCCAAAAATGATAATCTTAAGAAGTATCATCTTGTGCACACCAGTAATTTGTGAATCATTCAGCAGCATACAACATATCACAATCCACAGAATGTTACGGAAATAAAAGTACACATTGCATCACACTTTACAGAAACTACTGCTAACTGCTTGTAAAAAAATGTAATTTTCACATGTAATACACAGCTAAAAATATGGTAGTGTCTTGTACTTTGGACTGCTTGACATAAAAGAGTACAAACTCTTCTGCCTCAACCCACAAACAGCTGCATTGTGGCTGCATAGAGGTTAACCCTATGATTCAAAAACTGTATGACTTCCAGTTTTCCTAAAATACTCTTTTCTCAGAAATGTTTATTACAAAGAAATTCACAATACTGCTCTCCTGGTAAAAAGCAAGTTAAATGTCCTTCAAGGCTGCAATACAAGCCCTGGCCACCTGTTCCCACATGGAGTAACATACCTCTACACTCATGCTTGGCTAGACACAACATAGCAACCAGGAAGTCACACTTCAGCATCTCAGCCAAGATAACAGCCGGCTTATCCATCATGGAGGCGAGTTCAATTCCGCCATTCCGGAGCTCTGGCAGATTCTTAAGGGCATGTTGCATGCAGGTTAACAACCACTGGACTATAGATAACACTGCTGCTGCTAGCAAACCTTCCTCTGGCTTTCCTCGGCATGTAATGCCACCCTGCATACAACAAGAAAATACTGACACATTTATTTCTGTATATGGTGAAATGTTGTCTTTGGATGTCCGTGGTGCATCTTCCTTACTCCCATTCACCTTGTGCAGCTGCAGCAAATCACTCACAAGGGGTAAACACTGATAGCACAGGATTACGTACGGAGTCAAAACCCTGACAAAGCACCAATGTCCATTCACCGCAATGTGTAGCAGTGTATCGACAGTGGTGGTAATCAAAATATTGTCTAACAGGAAATCTCTGTCCAGACTTTCATAGCCACTAAGAGGGGGTGGCACTACATAGTGGGGAACTATATCAAGATTTGATTGTACTCTGACAGGGTAATAAATACTAACAGAAGGAATAACAAGTCCCTACTTACATAGTTCCATCCCAGGTACCTGACAAGTTCTGAGAATTGCACAAGATTATTTTCTCTGTACAGAATATATGCAAAAACTCATTCTATGCAACTCCACAAACTTCCACAGCACGTGTGAATAAACGAATGAAGAGGGAATAAAATGTATTTCAAACAGCTGTGGCAATGTCAGCACACAGCTTAACGTATTACCTAAACACCTGTGACAGGCTGGTAGTCTGCATGTTCACTAGTTTCAACTATGAGGAAGGGAACTCCGTATCCTACTGCCACCAAAATTTCATTTTTACTACAATCTCATCATCTGCAACCACAGGAACCACCTCACACATGCTATGATTTAGAAATGGATTTCATCAACTTACTATGTAGACAGTGGTCACTCAGATTAACAAGATCTGCAATGGAAATATCTGATTGACTGAATTATCACACACAAATAAAGCCAAGTTTTTTTTAAGATAGTTATATTACATTCTGAAGACATCTGACACCTCCTACTTCACTTTGTTCTATACACTGCAACTACAATGTCGATTTTTAATTTTTATGCATAGAGTTACATACATCAAGATATATATATAACTATAATTTTGCCTGTTGTTTTGTATGGGTGTGAAACTTGGTTGTTGACATTGCGGGAGGAAAGGAAGCTAAGGGTGTTTGAGAACATGGTGTTGAGGAGAATATTTGGACCTAGGAGGGACGAGGTAACAGGGGAATGGAGGAGACTGTATAATGAGGAGCTAAATGATCTGTACTCCTCACCCAACATTGTGCGGGTGATAAAATCAAGAAGAATGAGATGGGCTGGGCATGTGGCTCATATGGGTGAGGAGAGGGGGGTGTATAGGGTCTTGCTGTGGAAACTGGAGGGAGGGAGACCACTGGGGAGACCTAGGTGTAGGTGGATAATATTAGGATGTATCTCCAGAAGGTGGGATGTGGGTATATGGACTAGATTGGGTTGGCCCAGGATACAGACAGGTGGCGGACGCTTGTGAGTGCGGTAATGAACCTTCAGGTTCTGTGAAATGTGGGGAATTTCTTGACTAGCTGCAAACCAGTTAGCTTCTCAAGAAGGACTCTGCACCATGCACTTACTTACTAAGTTATTAAGAGTTACATACCTGAATAGCTTCAAGAAAGTCAAGAAGACTGATAATGCAGTGAGGTTTATGGAATCCATCATATTTACTGATTCGCTGCAATACAGCTGCATATGAAACCAGCTGTGAAAATAAAAAAACATGAGGCAGACACATAAACATGAAGACACACCATGTGGCAAACTGATGAAAAAACCACATAAAAAATGTACATTTTGAGTGAAGATTCATGATTATTTATTTATTCATTCATTCACTAGTTGTGTCCTGCCCACCACATGACAGGCGCTACTCCATGGTCTCCTCCATTGGTTGTTTCTTTATTCTTACAGCAAAACAAGCATCTCTCATCTATCTGAGTGTTGCCATGAATTTTTTTTTCGTTGTTACACCGTGCATGTTGTTGAGTTACTCAATTATTATACCAACCACTGTACATATAAAAAATTTATAAAATTTACACATTAAAACATTAAAAACGCTCTGACATGTTTCGGTCCTAGGACCATCATCAGGGAGCCATATCGTCCTTGCTAAACTCACTATATAAAGTCACA
>Ga0136643_10010198_pt1 | contig 13855 bp, 6 predicted proteins | sample TergutLab28metaG_FD_96883 | JGI IMG/M metagenome (GOLD analysis project Ga0136643, IMG submission 96883) | Labiotermes labralis P1 segment gut microbial communities from Petit-Saut dam, French Guiana - Lab288 P1 (version 3) (version 3) | ecosystem: Host-associated > Arthropoda: Insects >...
ATCAGGAGTACTAAAAACTGTAACCGCAGCCTCCGGTACAGGTCATAACGTGACCTGCAGATATTTATTTACTGCAAAGTCACTCTACATGTTTCGGGTGTCACAGCACCCATCATCAGGAGTACTAAAAACTGTAACCACAGCCTCCGGTACAGGTTATAACACCGACCGGGCCACGTTGGAGGGAAGTAGCTGTGCCAATGTTATGACCTGTACCGTAGGTTGCGGTTACAGTTTTTGTACTCCTGATGATGGGTGCTGTGACACCCGAAACATGTAGAGTGACTTTGCAGTAAATATATATCTGCATACTGTTGCATCTGGTTGGATTTTTATTAACATATTTCAATGTATAGTAACTAAAAGCTTATTTCTCGCACAATTTTATTAACATAAATGTATTGAGAGACACTATCTTCTAGTAAAGGCAGCTTTGTTCATCTACAGGACTGCACACTTTAGAGAGGACAATAACGTTGATCCTTAGCCACTGATGATGCCGCAGGATGTACAGTGTTCGGTCCTGCTCAGTTTCACACTAAACTGCACACTGTGTGTAATTTTATGGCTAATACAAACTTGCATTCATCTTGATGAAATGTTTAATTACTGAATCCATCAGTTAATATTCCAGATTATTCTTAAGTAATTAATTATATTCTTTGTTTTGATAGCCATATAAAAATACAATCCCTTTGACCAATATTATGTTATGTTTAGCCGTGATGGCTCCTATTTTTCGTTGAATGCATTGAAAGCTTACTAAAAGAATGAAACGCATTTTGAAGAGCAAAATGGCTACAAGCGAAAGACAACCAATCCAGGCACGAACAAATGGAGAATGGATGAAAGGATTTTATGTATTCTTTTACGTTTTCTGTTAATTGAAAGCGTTCTTATTTTAAACTGTGTTACCCGAACCAAAGTGTTACTTTCAAGAAATTTTTTCCACTTCCGACTATTTTATGACAGTGTGTTGCTTCTGTTTCACTGTGGACCCCATGTTGAGCTACCGTGTAAGAATCCGCCCCCACACCGCAAAAATGTAAATAAACACACATAATATGAATGTCTGGGGCAATGTCTGTCGTCTGTGGCCAGAAAACAACTCAGAACTTCATAGACTTGACTTGATAAGCGTTACACTCTTTCTAAAGGACCGAATACAGTAGATTGTGTGTTTTGTAGCCTAATGTGAAGACACGTGTCCAAAATAGCAATCACGCCTTTTACAAATCTTCCTATTCAGAGTCCTTTCAGTTTAGAAATAGTGTGAACTGATCCTCTTTCTTAATTTAGGAATTTCTTGGACAAATTAAATGGCATGAGACACTTAAGTTCACTAGTTCTAGCCCCACAAAATTGCCAAACATCCCTAATTTTATCAAGTTCATATCCGTGCACTAGTATCACTATCAAATAAACACCGAAAAACGCACTCATATATTATTAAATCACCAAATTAATAAAAATATACGTAACTGCAACATGTTTCAACGCTTAAAGGGCCATATTCATGGATTAATACTGTAACGTACGGTACTAATAATTAATGTCCGTATAACATGAACCGAAAGGACTCACTATTTTCTATTAGTTTATTTCAATAGTAAGCTTCTACATTCTTTCGAGCAAGCTTGCTGCCCATCGTTAGGAGGATCAACTCTGTATAAACACCAATTGGTATAGCCATGCGTTATGTTGACTGACTGCTGTTTATACAGAGTTGATCCTCCTGATGATGAGCAGCAAGCCTGCTCGAAACCTGTAGAGGCTTACTATGGAAATAAATTAAGAGAAAATAGTGCATCTTGTTGGTTCATGTTATACGGATATATCACGATGCACGGTCAAGAAAATATTAAATTTAATAATTAATGTCTTAGCACAATAATTAACGACTCTTATATGCAACTGTGCATATCCTGATGATGGGCCAGTGAGGGCCGAAACATGTAGGAGATTAAGTGTTATAACATTATTGTCATTAGAAGGACGTGTATGCATTTGTTGGTTTACATTATGACAACTGAATCATAATACGCGGAATGGGACATTTAAAATTCTGGGATGAATGTTTAGCTTTCCTTTCTATCTGGGGTTGTGTTTCTTAATTCCCGAAAATCACTGTCAATATACTTGAAAATATAAAACTCTTAAGTCAATGCTTATCTTTAATTCATACGGTCTGAAACGTCGTGATGTCCAGCAGACTATGCAACGTAAGTTGTACGAAAATACACGCTGTATTAGGCCTGGCGAGACCACAGTGCGGTGCAGGTTTGTTTCCGTATCTACAGGATGACTGAGAAGTTATGGTCATTTTGGTCGTAAAACAGGGCAAGAATTATAACAATATTGAGTTCTGTTAAGAGATTACAGCTATTTAATCATGGGACAAGCTGAGGCGCAGTTGGTTGAGGTACTGCTCTAGAAGCAGGAAGGTGGCAGGTTCGATTCCCAATGGGATCACTGGGATTTTTCGTTAACATAATCCTTCTGGCCGCACTATGGTCCTGCCGCCGACTCAGTCTCCAGCAGAAGTGAGTGCCACGGATATACCCTGGGGGGAAAGCGCCGGTGCGTAAGGCTCACAACCTTCATATGTTAATTGTTTAGAAATAATGCGAGCCTGAACGTCATGGAGCCCTCATGGCTGGATAGTTCTCAGTTTACTTATAGGTTAATGCTCCCGGATTTCATGTTGGTTAAATTAATGACTTTTGGTCCAGAAATCCAAGAAGAGTAAGGCAATGTGAGATTATGACTTTTTCACAGCATTTTTGCTGACGATTCAAGTCTGCTGGTTTGTTACTTCAGTTCGATTGGTAAAAGAGTTACCGACACCCAAGCTGTTCGAAAATATTTTTTTCGAAAACACGGCGTAACGTTGTAGAATACTCAGATCTTCGAGGGTTGCCTATCGACAATAATATTGCGAGTTATAATAATAATAATAATAATAATAATAATAATATTGTTGCCGCAGTTGTTTAAGACTCAAACATTTATCACGTATTCATACATTTCATTTGGATTATGTACATTTTAAGAAAGAAGCTGTCAGGTTACAATTGCCTGCCTGTATTGATGTTTTACACGTTTCTTGCCGTCAGAAGCCACTCGGTCTCTCTGTTTACCCCCTACAAAAAGTTTCGTGTGGGCAGTGCAAAATGTTCTTCTAAAGACAGTGTTGTATCAAATACATTTTGGGATGATTGTCTCTGGAACTGCACCAGTAACCCTTGAGTTCACATTTAAAACAAATTTCATGAATGTCTATAACAAATTTCTCACTCAAACTGTCATAAAAAGGAAACTACGAAAACTACTTGGTTAAAAGTTTATTGTTAAAATGAATTCTGAATTTTGCAGAAAAAATAATGCATTACGCTCTTCAGCAATATTCGCCTAATTTTCTCGAAAATTTTTACGAAACGATCAGGTTCCAGAGCGTAGTTCTGTAACAATATTTTGTTATTTTGATCTGTAAGCTAATGCAGAACCCGAGACTGTTCTTAAGCGCCCTATATCCTCTCAGTTAAATTGAGCGATTTTACTGTGTGACTTCATTCCCGATGGAAAAACTGAGTAAAATGCGCAGTTTTGACAGGCAATAGTGCAGGCCTTAGAATTGTCCTTTCCAGTTGTCTTTCACACACAGAACTGCATAATTCACTCAGGCAATCCCACAGTTTCCTCAGTTTACCTGCAGACACTACGATGGCATCATTTCAAAACGCATCTGTTTCTAGCAATTCATTCAGCAGATGAGCATCGCAAGATATATTCCTTTTCAAATACCACTTCTTACTCCACATTTTACGCTTTCCTTTCTTCTTTTCGGATAACAGTATGGTCGATGTGGCTAACAAACAGCGAAAGACAGCCTTGTTTATATCCACCATAGTCACACGCACAAGAAGACACACAGAACTGAAAAAAAATGACAAACCTGATGGGAAACCTGTGCTGTGCCAGAGAACATTCAGATCAGTTGTTCGTGTAGTTTTTTTTACACAGTTAAACTGCACAGTTTTACTTAGAGTGTATGGGACCCGTTAGAACTTCATTTCCAAGTGTTGCTGTGCTCTAATAGAGATTATTTGTATAAACGCAAACCAGCTTGTCATAAAATGACATATTATTAAAATGAAAGGAAGACATTGTCTTGAAGCTTTCAAATTTCAAAAGAAAATTATAATTTTTCTTATTATAAGTGTGTTGTCTTCAGTGACGATCAGCTGTTACAATGCCAAATTTAACGTATTTTTGTTTGCAAAGTTCTCTTACCCGGAAAGCCATTAAAATTTTGTACGTATGTGATATATTTAAACACAAAGAATGGTAGCCTTATACTCTACGGGAGCTAGACTGTAGACTACAGCTGTTTGCTGAGCAGTAGGCAATTTGAGAGAGTACACACGTACATAAGTGTCCGTCTGTTCTAACGATGCTGGTAGTTGTTTGAAGCCTTTCACCGTACGATGGCTCCCTTTTATCAAGGGTACTTAGCGGTGTCCTCTAAGAGTGAAGTTTTAATTAAAGTTAATTCATTGTAACTAATTGATTCAGACCTTATTTAATACCAAGACTGTTTTTACTAGTTGTGCGAATTTGAGGGCAAACATGAATTCTCAATTCTGAGTGTAGTGTTAATTTATTCTGTAAACAAAAATAAGTGACGATATTTTATCTTGCTACTTGATTTATAGGAGTTTTCTGTAATGTTAAATCTTTATATTATTTAAAACGAAGAAATTAGTGTATTCGGCTTATTAAAGTTAAATTTATTGTAAAAATTCTACTTTTAGAAACTAGAGGAACAAGGTAGAAATGTAAAGAAGGACAGAGGAAGAGTGTCAAGTCAATTAAAGCAGGGCTGGTCAAATTGAACTCAGAGGAGGACCACATAATTCGTCAAGCACTCGCCTGAGGGACGCACTTGAGTGTCTTTGTGTGTGTGTGTGTGTGTGTGTGTGTACACACACACAAACAAATATACAGATAAATCGAAAATGGGGGGGTGGCGGGGATTGAATTCACTAGAAAGCCGTTATTTACAAGCAGTAATCACGCTAAAAGTAAGGTTGAATGACAAGATAAATTGGTCTTATTAATGTGCTAACACGCCACGTGATATTGGTTTACTGTGTGCTGCCTTAAAAGAGTTATATTTTGTAAACATTTTCTCTACTAATAAATTGGCCATATTAAGTTCCGCAGAAAAATTGGCCATATTAATTTCCGCAGAACAATTGGCCATATTAAGTTCTGCAGAACAATTGGCCATATTAAGTTCTGCAGAACAATTGGCCATATTAAGTTCCGCAGAACAATTGGCCATATTAAGTTCCGCAGAACAATTGGCCATATTAAGTTCCGCAGAACAATTGGCCATATTAAGTTCTGCAGAAAAATTGGCCATATTAAGTTCAGCAGAACAATTGGCTATATTAAGTTCTGCAGAACAATTGGTCATATTAAGTTCTGCAGAACAATTGGCCATATTAAGTTCCGCAGAACAATTGTGTTAAGGTTGCTAAATTATATTACTGAAATTATTCAGGTGACTAGGGTCGGAAATGAATTACTCGAGAGCCGGCAAGATGGTCAGCGCTTCGATAAAAAAAAAAAAAAATATATATATATATATATTTTTAAAATCTCGTTTGAATTTGTTGTGGTTGTCATAAAGGGCCCTAAATATGTATTTGAGGTTTTGAAGGTGACTAGCATTTGGAGAAAAATATTGCTTGAATGGTATTGCGTTATCTGTAATGTCCAATTCCACATCGAGTCTAAAATTACGTATATTCGAAAACAATCTTCACACGAAAAACAAACACAAATGTTTATGGATTTCGAAATAATATTGGTTCCGTAATTCCGTCAATATTTGAATGTTATTTCTATTTTTTTCTTGTCGTGCCATGTTGCTGCAAAAGCCTTTCAGTTTTCTACAAACTATGAAGTACATTTATCGTACGTAGGTAGATTTCGAAACTCTGAATGAGAAGCTTGGAATTGTCTAGCTCTGCGGGTTTTTTCAGTGGTATGAGGTAAAGTAACACACAAAAGTGAGCAGAAGCCGTTTGACACACCGTTTGTTACTGTGTGTCAACAAAGAGCTAAAGATTTGAGTGTTAACCAAACAACAGAATACGCAGTGATTTTCAATATATATTTAATGTATAATTTGTGTCTACACAATTTTATTAGGAAAATATGTGAAAGAATACAACCAGAACGACGAAGGCGTACTTGACATAATGATATGAAAGAAGATCTTAAAGAAAAAGTGTGTGAGAATGTGGAAAAAAGTCGGGTGGTGTAGGGCTTGCTTTGAGCACGGCATTAAATTTCCGATATCGCAAATACCGAGAAATTTCGAATAACTCAGTGAAATTCAGACTCTCAGTATGGACCCTTCTCCACGGAGTGAATATGTCGGTTTTACTATTACCTCGTCTCATTCGATTCAGACTAAAATTTAATTTCCTTAATAAAATTTTTGCAATAAAATAAATAATCAGATGTCATATATCCGTAAATTAATTATTGCATGTGTATATACGGATGAAATTACAAGAACTTTTGCCCCCCCCCTCCTCCTGCAAGCCCCCTTAAATTTTAACAGTTACTGCTTGCAAAACATTTATGTACTTACAGTGATACATTGCTCAGGTCATAGAACTTCTGGTCTTCACCGCAGGGACCGAATGGTTTTGTGATCGACGCGAAACATTAGGCAGATTTATCTGCCGGCTTTCCCCTGCCGATCACAACACCACTGTTGTTACGTACTAATCTATTACTGACGTTGAGGTGTGCGGTAAGACCAAACAACACCACGTGATTTGGGTCCGTAGTTGTGGCTTTGCTTCTGACGCAACACTTGTTCGGTCTGGGAGTGTGGACTACTGTTTATTAAATAATGGAAAAGTACTCAAACCCACTCCTATCATGACTTCACATTATATTCCCCCTTTTAGAGGGCGTTAATACTGCAGCTGATTCTTATATTTTCTGAATTTATCGCTGCCTGTAGAATGTTCTGGGTTTTGTCAAGAACGTCATCATAGGTCTGCTACAAGCCTCATATTTTACCGGCACGCACGTACTATGTATTTATTGTACAGGAAACTAAAGCTTCAATATTGTGATCAAATGTCTATTGCGGCAGCCGTACGATAAAAGTTATTCCAAGCAACTCACAAAGCGCTATTTACAAGCGCCCTAAATGGGACCCATCGCATATGTAAAACTGCAGTTCGCTCGTCCACTTAACTTTCTCATCACTTCATACCTGTGAAGTGTTGTTGTACTTTGAAAACAATTTAACCGCCAATCCCAGATCATCCGAATTATATTTAAAAATTCAAAACTTACTTCACAGAAAACACGCTAAATTGTCATTATAAACTTCAGTCTGTTATAAATGTGTAAGGAAATAATCTCTGCTTAATGTGAAAATCGTAGTAAGTAAATTAATATATATTATGATTTTTAAAAAATATAGGACTTTTAAAGTTTAAATATGCTACCGTAAAGACCTTGCTTTAAAAGGTCAAATTTTAATAGCTGTAAATAGTTTGTACGCTTTTGGAGTGTGGGGATAAAATGCCTTTGTACAAGATCCCTCTTAGGTCAATCTTTGGACCAATCCGTAGACCATGACGAAGAATTTTACTAATTTTCTTGGCTTTTTAAATATCTATTGGTTTCGCTGAAGAGCTTAGATTTCTACAAGTGACAGTCGTACAGTATGAAGTATAAACAACTGCAATTATGCTTAATTATAATTAATAATTTGCCTTACCGTTTTAATAATTTATACACTTGTGCCATGTATCCTCGAGAACGCCGATTTTACAAGATACATTCTTATAATAGAAGCCAACAAGATATCATATTTCTCATCTTTATTTTGATATACACACTTACTGTCCATCATCAGGAGGCTTGATACTGTATTTGCCATACTGAAATTTTAAAATGGGTAAAATTACTAGTGTGTATATTGCTGTTAATACAGTATCAAACCTCCTGATGATGGGCAGTAAGTCTGTCCGAAACATGTAGAGTTTATGTCAAAGTAAAGTTGAGAAATAGTGCGCCTTGTTGTCTTCAATTATATGAATATATCACGATGCAGGGTCCTCAGAATGTCAAAGTTACAAGATACACTGCAAAACATCTGACAATTTTGTTACTGACCAAGAATTTTAGGGAAGACGGACAGATTAAATTACGGAGTACTATTGTCTTCATTGTATAATATATTTTTTGTTTCCAGAAATATATGTTAGTAGAGGAATTATAATAATACGGTGACAATTTGTGCATTTACAACATTAACACAATATATAAAATAAAACTCGGCACGTGTTTCCAATCCTGTATTGTTTTGCCACAATATAAATTCTTATTTAAACATCGTTTTCAGCCTATTTTTGATCGCCTATTGCAGAGTTTAAGTGCTTAACTTATCTCATATTCCGATCACTGTTTCGAATCCTATTTGGGATGCTAATGAGTTTTGCACTCTTTAATTTCTTAAACTATTTTTGTCTAAAATAAGTGGCAAATTTGAGAACATCCACTTACAAAATTCTTGAAAGGTGATGATGTCGGTGTTTAAGTAATGAGAAAAATAAACACAAAAAAGAAAGACAAAAAGCTAGAGGAGAAGGAAAAATGGGTTTGAGAGAAAAAATGGGAGTAAAACTTTTGTTATTTCGCATTTCTTTCTTGGAAATCTTGACAAAAGTTTTTCAGTTTTTGATAAATATATCCTTCGTAGGAGCGAACTAAATGTATTCAGCATACTCGCGTTCCAAATAGGAGTCATCCATTTCTATAATCATCTACCACCTAGTACTTTCTGGGGCTGGACGAAACAGCTCACGGAACTATGAACTGAAGTGATGCTCGCACTCCTTCTGGTCAAAGGTGGTACGAAAAACGTCTTCTGCTGCGCAGAAGTTTATTGATTGATGATGTGCCGGATGTAGGGAAATTGGCCGAGTTCTGAAGGCAATCATTTGCTCTAACAGTAATTAACAGGTGTGAAATATATCACCAGTGCCAGGCCTGGCATCAGATCTTGTACACGGATACTAGCTGAGGTACTAATGACAATCACTTGGGCTACGCAGATGGAATCAGTGACAGATCAATTACCTAAGAAATGAACAGGGAGTAAACTGATAAAGCAAATATATTCTTGATTAACTACCTAGCCAAAAAACAAACGGTTCATGATCACGAAATTTTAATTTTTTAATTTAGATTTTTCCAATTAGATACTCTCTGTGCTCTTGGTTTATTTAGTGACACTGTACCCGTTTGATTTGTTTTGCAGCGTTGATAAGATATGAGAGAATTTTTGTTAAAAGCGAGTTCATAACTTTGTCACAAGAACAGAGGCTAAGTCAGTGTTTCTCAACCTTTGTGAGAAAGCGGCCCGGTAAATTCTTTTTTCATAAGGCGAGGGCCCGGTCCCAACAAATTTACTCGTAAATACCTTTCCCTTTTTTTAAGTTCATACATTGAACTAACATAAGTATTAATAATTAATTATGGCATAAAAATAAAGAGTATTAGTACAATTATGTATAGAGTGTGGCATGTTGACAAATATAAAATTACATTTAAGTTAGTTATCAATCACTGAACTAATGAAATATTGTAGCATTTCTCGGAAGGTCCTGCGACCGGCCATCTCGACACAGGTTTTTCTTGGTTTCCCTGTGTCTAAAAGCAAATGCTGAGATAGTTCCCAAGATTCCAATTTGCCACTACATGCTTCTCATATAGCCCTCCCGACTTAAATTTAGTAGTAACAAATTTCGTGTTTTGTATACATGTAAAATAACCACTGCCACCGGGTAACAACTCAATTGCAGTAAATAAATATATTATTATCAGTTTCCTCAGGCCAGTATCTGGGTCTGTGGTTTTCGACACATACACGAATATTGTTCTCCTCAGAATATTTCCACTATAAAACATTTATTAATGAAAATTGTTTAGAAAACTAAAATGACAAATTCCAGGAGAACCTCTCGCGGCCCGGTGTAATTGATGCCAGGACCCGGTACTGGGTCGCGGCCCGGCGGTTTAGAAACACTGGGCTAAGTGGCCAGTTTTAAGATATTACTCCAGAATTTTTCTGGACAGACTTACAAGAACCACGAAAACATCACACTGTAATTAATCTCCAAGACGAAATTGTAATCCAGATATCCCGAAAAAGAAATATTGATTTTTCTTCTCTGGAAAATAGGTACAGCTGATAACAATTGAAATTCGCTTCTTCACTACCCATTGCTTTAAGGTCCGTTCAGTTGACCAATAATTCTCGGTAATGGAAGGCGTTACTTTTCAGAGTTTTTTCACACTAATGCAGTGACGTCACAACTACAAATTTCATTACTTTTTAATGCCAGGTCCGTGCAGAAAATTTTTTTCTTGTAAATTGAACCAGTTTTATTGTATAAAATATATTCGAAGCACTTTTTATCTTTATGGCATTGCTGCATAATCTTCATTATCTCTCACCTTTACTTTCGTGGAAAAAGTCAATTAATTTAGCCACAATCATGACAACGGTATGACATAAAAATTCATCTTTAATGAGCCTGTTTTCCTATCTTACCCTTGAGTAGTAAATCTTGTATTAAATTGCAATAAAGTTCAATGTTGTCATAATGATTATAGCAGTACTCATTTTGTTATACATTTATGATCACATTGTCCCACTTTTCTGGAAAACCTGTATTAAATTGCCATGTACGTATCTAAATTGGTAGCTTAGTGATTATAACAGTAGCCAGGACCTCACTGTTTTTCTTGCAGTGGAAAACAACAGCTTCTTTAATTAAACTTATCTCTTGTCACTTTCAGTTTCCGGGATACCGAGAGAGAAGGACAGACGGTCGGATATTGTGGGTTATATATAGATTAATTTATAGTATATTTTATACAGAGATGTACCAGCTTGTGAATACTGTGGCTGGCTACGGTAATTCCCAGTAGAAGTGAGAAATATTTTGTACATTTACTGAACCATAACGGCTCAGTGTCCAGTCACTTCGTCCCTTATAAATACCGCACATTCCGTCGTAAATATTAACACGTACATTTCCTAATGTGGGCCCGGTAGCTCAGTCGGTATAGCGACTGACTACGAGCTGGACGGTCCGGGATCGAATGCCAGCGGGGACGAGATTTTCCGTCCGTCCAGACCGGCCCTGTGGCCCACACAACCTCCTGTATAATGGATACCGTGTCTTTCCCGGGGGCAAAGTGCGGCCGGGGCGTGCTGCTGACCACTCACCCTCTTCTAGTGCCGCTATCATGGAAGAGAACTCCCTGGGCCACACCGGACCTGTAACGGGATCACTTTACCTTTACCTTTTTACATTTCCTAATAATCCTTCTTCTCCCATAATAAGATTTTTTGGTATAGTGCTTAGACACAGCGAAGTATGTATCTTTCTTTACCAGTTTGTTAAAACGATATTAATTGTGCTATTCACTTAAGAGTTATTCGAGGTTTTGTGTTCAGTTTGTCACATGACGTAGTTTATTGAATTAGGATGAAGTAATATTTTACTGCGGATGTTCAAATTTTAGTGCAATATCAAGTTTTATGCCCAAACTCCAACGAACACACAAGGGAATATGGAAATGTCAGCCAAGGTAAGAGAAAATAAGCGACTCCTTGTGGAGCTATTGGTTCGAATCTCGCAAAGAATTTGTGTTTCACTAAATAGAAGTGTCTGCAATGAAGCAATCCTTTCTAAATATACATTTCCTCACGCGTAGGGATCTAGACTATAAGAAACGGATTAGTATTTACTAAATAAACCCATACTTCTAATCTTGGTTTATGACAGTTCCTACCAAAATAGGTGCCCACCCATTAACCTTTTGGCGCCGGAATTATTTTGTTAATTTTAGCACACTCTGTATATAAAATGTGAATAATACAGGAACCAAATACGTTAGAATTATGAAACAAACTGCATTTTTAAGAGAAAAAACGGAGTATATATACCGTGTTTAAAATATTCAGTACCTATATTTGTTGAGTAAATATATAAAATGCAACTTTAGAGGTTAGCGGTGCGGTACGACCACTATAGTTGACATTAGGCGTCAAAAGGTTAATGTAACAAGCTCGGACACCCATCAGACAATTGCCAGTTATTTCCACATCTGTTACAAACGTATTACATCCTTACAGCAGAAGCTGGTGAAATAGACAGCAGTATAAAATGAACTAGCGAGAAGTAAAAAGTTAGACAGTGTAGCGTAAAGAAGGAATGCGAGAGAATGAGTAGAGGGATGCATTATAAGTGGAGTTTTATTGGCCGTTTATCACAGCACGGCGACGGAGACTTTCTTTTAACGATCTCTATGCGCCGGATTTTACAACACAACCAAGAAGCCGGCTTGTAGTAATAGTTATGATATGCTGCAACAATTCCGCTGTACTTTTACGGCGACCATTAAAACTCTAATAACGGTACGGTGGCACCGATTACATCAGCGGTATTTGACGTAGGCTGGATGGTCCCCAGTGGTTAATTACAGTTGAAGCCAAATCCAGAAATAGATCTACGTACTGATTTATTCGTTCTGCAACCTTCAGACTAACGGTTGTCTATTCACCAGTTTCTTTAATTCGTCAATAAAGTCGGACGATGTCACGAAACACTCACACCACTAACTCCAAGCAGCAGAGGTTTTCCTTGACAGCTAATAGCGTCTAAAATGATCAAGAAATTCTCGCTTTTTACGGAGCCAGAAGGCTCATTACCATGATCACAAGATGGTGTTTTCTGTTAGTCCAGACGAATTCATTTCGACGTCCCTCATCGTCTTCCTCGAATTTCAATTATTCTTCCACCGCTTCCATCGCTTAAGGTTATACAATCGAATCCACATATGCATTTTTACCCTTCCATGTATGCCGCATGCTCTACCCAACTAAATGTCATCGATTCCATCACTCTAATAATGCTTGACAGTTGGCACGCGTTATAAAGCTCCTTATTGTGCAGTTCTGTTATAGCCGTCTGTTATGTTCTTCCTCCGAGTGTCCACAAATTTCTGTATAGAAGTTGTCTGAGTAGGATGATTACTTTCTTCACGGACGTGACTTTGTGCAAGGGAAGACCGCTTGTGTTTGTCCGCTTAAGAACAAGATTGTTTATACAAGAAATATGAAGGAAATAATTTAAAATTTAATGACGTTCGGTCAAAAGAGCATTCATTAGAAATAGAAAACATACATATTATGTGCCGTAGGGCCCGAGGAATTATATTAAATAATTCTTAAATATCAGCATATGTCCAATGTAAGAATTTATGTACGTACCTAATTCAAGCACAGTGTAAAACGGTACTTCACAGTGCACGAAAACTTCTAATCGACTGAAGGTATTCTTCACAATGGTACTTTATTTTCTTCGGCCTTACCTTTGCTCATTCTTCGTGTTTCCGCCCACCCAGCACGCGATGCACTGGATTGTATCACGCCTTTCGTCCAATTTCCAGAGTTTGTAAAACCATCTTATCCTACATTCTTTAACGTTCCATTTTACTCTTCTAATGTGGCTGGGCATGAGAAAGGGCAGTTCAGTCCATACTAATATCCGAGTAACATCCAAAATATTTTCGCAGACAAAACAAATATTCTCTTTTGCGTATTGGACCTTGCATCATCTTGATATTTGAATAAAGGTTGACCAACTAGATGACACTTGCTTTATTATATATTGCTCAACATGTTTCAGACGTTAGTACGTCCATCTTCAGGAGCTAGCGAGTACTTGTTGTG
>Ga0136643_10010199_pt1 | contig 13854 bp, 9 predicted proteins | sample TergutLab28metaG_FD_96883 | JGI IMG/M metagenome (GOLD analysis project Ga0136643, IMG submission 96883) | Labiotermes labralis P1 segment gut microbial communities from Petit-Saut dam, French Guiana - Lab288 P1 (version 3) (version 3) | ecosystem: Host-associated > Arthropoda: Insects >...
AGCAGGATGTTGGGTAAAATTTTGTATGTAGATGGCAAAAGTGATATGCCCCTATAATTATTACAATCTGTTTTGTCGCCCTTCTTATAAATAGGTACTGTGATCGACTCCTTCCACTCCTCAGGCAATTCCTCCTTATTCCAAATAGAAATAATAAGTTTATGGATCTCACAGTGAATTGTTCTAACCCCTACTTGAATCAATTCTACTCAGATTTGATCAATACCTGGTGATTTGTGACTTTTTAGCTTTTCAATAGCCAACTCAACCTCAAAGGCACTGGCTCAGGCACTAGTGGTTCTACTGGGTGTATTTCTGTCTGCCTTAGCATCATCAACCCCTGTACATTCAATAACTAGAGAAATGGTTCCTTCACCTAGCCAAAATACTGTAGCAGTCTGCAATCAAATCACTCTTATCATCCTTTACTATATTAGTTCTAGGCTGGTAACCCTTCTTAAAATCCCTGATGCCCCTATACAAGTCCCTAATATTTCTGATATTACTGTTAATTTCAAGTTCCTTAATTTTAGCTTTCAGATAGTCCTTCATTTTTTCTTAAAATGTCTGCTAGCTTCACATCTTACGTTGTTTAGATTATCAACATTGCTTTGGCATGGATCCTGTACCCACTGCATTTTAGCCTGCTTCCTTTGATCTAAAAAACCTAAACATTTATCAAACCATGGTTTATGCTGCTCCAATTCTTGCACACCTAGCCTCTCTTTAGCTGAGGTTTTGATGCTCTTTAACGCTCTCCCAAGCCCTATTTATGTCCTTGCTGTCACATTCTCCAAACCTCCAAACCTGTTTGTAATATCAATCTGATACTGTTTCCTAACCTCCAGCTCACTTAGCTTCCTAAGATTAAATCTTTCCCCCATCAAACTTGTGTGCTGTTTGTTTACTTCCTGCCCATCTTTCCCTAACTTTGGCAACCACCAGATAATGATCAGTATCACAGTCAGATCCCCTGAAACTTAATACATCTAGTACACTGGAATGCCATCTCCTGTCTATCAATATGTGATCAATTTGGCTGAGTCTTCCCATCAGGAGAGGTCCAGGTATACTTATGAATGTTTCGATGCTGGAATATCACGCTCTTAATAACCAGATTTTTTGATGCGGCAAAAGTTACTGTTCTAATGCCATTATCATTACTATCCTGATGTAGACTCTCATTCCCAATTGTCGGTTTGATAATGTTCTCTCTCCCCACTTTTCCATTAAAATCTCCGAACAGAATGTTTCACACAGACATATTTCATTCCTCTACAACTAACACTAAATAATCTTTGCAACTGATAATACCATTAAATAAAACAATTCTCCCACTCACCACCCTGGATATCACAAGACAGAAACAAATTTCACTTCTTCACCTCCGCAAGAAACGTGGATGTGTCGAATTTAAAAAGCAAAGTATTTATACCTGTAATATATTTTCTTAAACTGAAAGAGAAGGAGGGTGGTACATGCAGTATAGTGTCAAGGCTATGGGCTTGACATGAGGAATCATGGTTTGATTCCCAGCAGGGCAAAAAAGAACTATCTCATCTCCAAAGCATCCAGATCAGGAGCGCGACTACCCAGCCTCCATTTCAATGGGTATCATGGATTCTTTCCTTGCAAATACATCAAATAGGGTGAGAAGCTGACCACTCATCTGCATCTAGCACCAAGTTTAATGAGTGGAGCTATACCAACACTGCCCAGTGCGCCCACATGGTGTGCACAGGGACAAATTTACCTTTTCCTCTTATTAAAAGTCTTATATTATTCACATGCTTAGAAAACACAATAATATCATTAACATACATACATCATGCTTTCATAAAACCAGGGATCTTCACGGTGGTTATGATGAGAATATGGTCTTCTACCAACAACCACACTGCCTACTGACTACATTCAGAACATATTCATGTTACAACTAATGGAAATTCATTCACACAAACATTAGGCACTTGTACAACCACACAGAAAAATGCTTAAACACTCCTCATAAAATTTTAATGCTTCTTACAGGGAAAATTCTACATGGAACTTAAATCCTAACCTTTAATTTTTTCTGAAATTGCAACAGCTTCATGATCTGTGTAATGAACAACTGGGGGAGGTGAAGGTGGTCGCATACGTTCTTGTTCCATTCGTTCACGATGTCTTTGTTCTCGCTGCAATGCACGCTGCCGACACTCCCACTCATACAGATCATCACGTGCTTGTGCATAATCCACATGCAGTCGACCAGTATTTGGAGCATCAGTGTTAGAACCAAGTCTAATGCGATACCCTAGGAACAGAAATAAGGGTAACTATACTCCTCACCTAAACACTGAACAACCTGTTGTGAAATACACGCAGTAAACAGAGATATAAAGACAATCATAACTATATTTGATGGTGTCTTGCTTTATAATTAAATTGTGACAAGTTCTGGGTCCCTAAAGAAGCCAAAACATGTTACATTCAATTATACAGCAAGACACCATCAAATATGGTTGTGACTGGCAGTCCTTATGTTGCAGTTTATTGTACTCCTTACACTAAACTACATGATGATTGTGTGGACTCATAATGAATCAGAGTTATCAGGCTCTATGGGCTTGTAATTTTAATAAATTCCTATTAAATTCATGGTACTGTTTAATCATACACCCATCAAAACTGGCCTTGGGGCTCACCCAGCTTCCTATACAGTAGGTACATGGCCATTCCCAGGGGCAAGGTGGCCAAAGCATGGCACTGACCACTCACTACCATCCACTGCTGAGGTTAAAGATAGCGTAAAGCTATACTCCTACTCCCCCTCTGTGCCTTCAAGGCATGTAATAGGGTGCTTTACCTTACCTGACCTCACCTTGCTGTTAAACCAGAAAGAGCATGAATGCAACAGCAACAGTGCAAGTTCTACTGTATATGAAATGAGAATAAATACTACAGTCCTGAAATACTCTCACAGACCATATACACCCAGATTTGGTGACATCAAAAAAAGGGTAGCAGCTGTCATATGTAGTGACAGAATAGCTGGGAAATTATCCCAGTATAGGTGGCACTGCTGCCCAGTAACAGTCAAGAAGGTTCCAAAATCTGATTGCTAGATAAATTCTTTAAAACACACATCCATAACAGCAAGAATCTCATGCACTCTAGTTGAAACCAAGCAGTTACCACATTCATACCATATCTCTCACAAAACTAATGCCTGGACAAGTTGAAATCTCACTCAGCATTTCTTAATTAAGACAATCCTTCACTTAGGGTCCAAATTGTGTAGTATATTAGCCCCAATTTCCTGTGTTAAATTCCATCCATGTATGGTTTGCATAGTTTAGGATAATCCACTGTGCCAAAGTGGAACCTTAATTAAGATTAAAATGTAAAAAACAGACATAAAAATGTGACGAATGGAAACAGCCTAATTATGGAGTCCACCATACAGTGGGGTGAGAAATCTTCACAGTCACAGCTGCAACACCACCCACAAAAGTAATTTCCCTATCCAAGCTCCAAATACAAGTTAATTGCTACGCTTTAACTAATTACTGAAGTACACTGAATTGTGGATAATAATGTGATATTAACAATTACTCCATATTCTAATTTGCATATTTAACTTGATAATATTCCTCTTCTATTCAAAGCCTTGCAGCACACCAGTCAAGAGCCACACACTCTGTGCCCACTACTACAAGGAGTCACATTTCTCATTTACGCATACTTTGTCCATAACAAGCTTGCACTGTCGAGGTTAGTGCTGCAAACAGATATTCTGAAGCAATTCACAATGTTAAAATAGCACAGGCACTTGCACCATGACAATGACTGTGGCTTAAAACCTTCAAGTGCAAAACTTGAACATGCAAATACAGCTACCATTTATCCAGCTTGAACTGTCCCACAGAGACCTGTACTCTAGCCAACTATCTAAGAAACATTATCCTAGGTGCACATACAAAAGGTAATAATTTAAGACGGTTCTTTTAACTGGTAACAGAACTTCAGACACTAAAGGCATCAACTATTCCTATAATCAAACAGTAAATAGATGAACAACATTACATTGTAATCTAATTACAGCTGTACATAGCATGAGTACATTAAGATCACTCTCTTTGCTGATTATCTAATAAACAAGAGTAACTCACCAGCTTAAAACTCTTGAATGTAAAAAACTATAATTATTGTTGAATTACTCACCCGAGAGGTAAATTGCTGCATCAACAGAACTTTCAAACACAAAACGTATGTGACAGAAATTCTTTTTACTCAGTCTAATAGTAGTCATCTCCCCACAACGTTCAAATATCTCCTGGATTATCTCCTCTGAAATATTGAAAACAACAATGACACATTACTCTCGTTTATTTCAGAATTACTCCCTAGCTGCAATCAACATTTTTAAAAATGGTATCTTGCAACTCACTAAATTATCAGGTCCTACTGACTTCTGTACTAATTAAATGAAATGTAGGTTCTAAAGAGGCACAATGCTACATAAAATTGAAATAAAAGACAACAGATGCTTCTGGTCATAACTGATAGTTTGTGAAAAAGAACAAAGTCATGCACATTGGTAATTAATCAAAAAACCATTCTAATGCACCCTGACAAGACCCATGACCCTCTTACCTCCTACTCAATGGATGTCAGAGGTTCCTTCCATGTGGGTAAAACAGTCTGGGCATTAGGGTAACCACACACCTCTGTCTAGTGCTCATTTTAAGAACAAGTGGAACTGTACCTTCACTCCTCCATATGCCTTCATCAGATACAACAGGACCTTACTTTTACCATAACACTGCTTATAACAAATTATCTTCAACACACCACAGGACATTTTTATTCTTATGGTAAAATGTGCCACAATAATGACCTAAAACCATTTCCAAAACACAATATATACATGACAAATTTCAGCAATTTTATTACCTCAATTTCTCCATCGCCCAGTGCACTAAAAATAGATATGGTTCCTATTATTATGTCATAAATTACATCAAACTGCAATTTATAGGTTTTACCTGTGGTATTTTCAGGCAGTCCACCAACAAAAATTGTTCGGCAACCAGGTGGTCGTTCTCGCGTTGTGGGTGGTGGAGCATTTGGGTTGGGTGGGAAGAGTGTACATGATTTGCAGTGAATTATCTCCTTCACCATTGGACCTGCCATCATGCTTGGATCAGAAGGTATTACAGTTCCGTCTGGACCCACAATGCTTCCATCTGGCATCATTCCACCCATCATTCCATACTGAAAGAATATGTTACACATGATCTAATTCTTGTAAAATTAATGTACATGTAAATTAACATAGACAATCAAGACTGTAGTTATGAAGTGGTTATTACTACAATGGCAAGAAATGCAGCATCTTGTAATAAAATGTTAATACATAATAAGATTTTGTGATGAATGTAACAATATCCAGGTCTGTACCATAATTAATTTAGAAATCTTTGAAACCTCCACCCATACAACAGATACTCAGCAAATGTTTTGGTGAGATATTCATACTAACACAAAGTTTTTTAGAAATGCACAAATTCATACTTAAATGCAGAATGTACATAACAGTGGACTGGTATTAACAAACCACTGGGAGAATATGTGCAAAAATAGAGCATGAACATTTTGGCAAACACAAATATGTAGCTAACTAAATGGTACATTTGAGTGGCATGTTAATCAACACTTTCTCTCTGGCCAGCATTTTAAATTGAAAATCCCCCCTGCCAGCTGATTTTAATGGCACTGAAAAAAATTTAAAAGTATATATTTTTTCATAATAATACAAAATTTCTACATACCATAGCAAAATTCTTCTCCATCTCACGTATAAAAAATGGAATACTTAATGGTATTTGGAGTATGACACTGCAGGTGAAAATTTTGAGGCCAGAATCATGAAATATATAGTCACTAGAAGGCCACTACAACTTACACATCGCACGAAGATAAAGATTTTGCGGCACTACCACTGAAAATGAATGTTACATTTACTATGAGTAATTCAGGTCTGTGTAATACACTTCAAAACACTGCTCTACACAAAGCCTTATATCACATTTTCAGCAGTATATTTTAGTGCATTCCTTCGAAGATTTCTCAGTCTGTCATTTGCCTCTCTCTGCACACACGTGACATTGGTGCTGAGATTTTACATTCAATGTAGCTTGTCACCGGAGTCCTATATAAAAAATAATCTCTCCCTATAAGTCTGCCAGCTGCCTGATAGTCTGACCTTACACTTGAATTTCTCTACCAGTACTAGTGAACAATCCTTCAGCAAATTTTTGTAGAAAATTTCCAGCAAAATCTTTGCATTGTTTGTTTTTGTGTGCAAGGTATGCGCAGTGACAACTGCCAGGTTGAACATATAAACAAAAAGTTTCTTCCACCATTTTATCATCTTTGTTTCCAACAAACAGCATGACATCATCTGGTCTGATCTGTCCACACCAATCTTATACGTCCTACAGTCCAAAACTGCAGTTGGTTTTATCTTTTGATGTGCCACCTTTGAGGATGGTGTCTCAACATGTCCGTCTTCATGGGTATTGGTTAGGAAAAAAACATCACAGGTGTCTTTCCACTCCATGGACATGAGATGATTCTGTTGGCATATTTTTTCACCCTGTTTCAATTGTCCAGAAAATGTTCATTTAGACATTTCTTTTCCATCTGATATCACTGTGCCTTTGTCTTACAAGCCCCATAAACAGTCAAAAATCTTTGGACTGGAGAACCACTTGTCCATGCACACACTGCGGCCCTTCCATTTTATTTTGTCACACAACCTGTCAACAACACTGAACACCATGCTGTGTTCCAAGTTGGTAGGATGTGCCCCAGTAAACTCCCTGCAGGTAAACATCGCTCCACCACCACCACCACCACCTTGCAAGTATGATATGCCAACATACCATAATACAACAATATTATCAGAGCATACAACGTGTAAACTTCACATTTTGTTAAACAACACGCTGCAGAAATTCTACCCTGGCCCATAATTTACAAAAGAATTGAAACACGAATGTTATAAAAGAATATACTATACGAGACAATGTCATGTCAGTTAAAATACACAAAATCATAGAAGAATTTTAATTTGATCTATAACTACAACAAACGAAGATTTAAATCTAATAAAAGTCTGTATATTTACATTTCTAAAATAAAATTATTTACATCTTATACTTTTATTTTGTATATTTTGTGTTTTAACATTATAAAAATAGTGACTACAAAAGGGGGGGGGGGGGGGGGAGCTTCAATTCTTATTGTATCTTCCTTGGTAAGGATTTGTACTGACATGCCTGAGAATAACCTAAGTGCAAGCCGAAGCATGTAGCATGCATGTGAAGGTAATAAATTAAAATTAAAATAAACATGTGTTGTGTTAGACTGAATAAGTGTAGTTTGTTTAATAAATGGACAGTAAATATGAATCTTATTATTACATTAAAAATTAAAACATGTGACTCACCTGACCCATCTGTCCCATTCCCATCATGCTAGGGTCTCCCATCATACCACCTCCCATCATATTCATATTCATACCCATCATTGGATAACCCATAGGTCCCATCATGCCTCCCCACATGTTATTTGGTGCACCACCCATGGGTGCAGGTTGCATATTGTTGGGTGACTGCATACTTGGAGCCGCATTACTGCTGTTAGGTGTAGCAGGTTGCTGTTGAGATGGTTGATTTTGTTGTTGCGATGAGGTGCTGTGATTGCCACTATTACTAGAAACTTCTCTATCGTCCCTCCTTTCTCGGTCACGGTCCCGATCACGGTCACGGTCTCGATCCCTGTCTCTATCACGATCACGGTCTCGCCTATCATTTCGATTTCGCCTCTCTCGTCTGTTATTGTCACTTCCACCACTTCCACTACCACTGCCTCCTCCACCACTACTTCCACCTCCTGCACCCCCTCCACTATTACCACTACTATTTGCCTCTTCATTGTTACGCACATTGCTGCGATCCTCAACTGCAATCAATAATGATGCCTTCAAAACATATACTTAATAATTTACTAAAATTAATTTAGGTAAAGTTCCAAACCAGTGCGGATCTACAAAAGTTCATCATTAACCTTCAAATGACCACCTTGGTAATACAATTTCTGCACATTATTTATGAAAAAACATGTTACTTCAACAGAAAAAGATGAAATTATGGAATGAATAGCATTCTGTGGAAAATATAACAGAGATTTTGTAGCATGTCTTAAAAATGCATTAAGTTTCCATGTTGCCCAAATATACAAAATGAATTTCTAGGGGTGTTGAAGGGTGTGCATTTACACACATGAACGTAGGTCATTCAAAGGTTAATGCGCACACCGTTGAACATGAACTCAGAATCTGATCCATGGCAAGGGAAAATGTTTTTTTATAACCATCCTGGCTATAGGCCAGACTCCTAAGCAAAATCCACATGTAAACATTAACATTAAAGAACCATTTAAACTAAAAGCAATACACAAAGAAACCCTAAAAACAAGTGACAAAAAGAATATAAATAACCTGAAGCACACATATGCATGCACCAATAGCAAAAATGGTTGCCCCTGTGAAGGCTGAGGTGTTAATTGGCCATATACAGAGCTAGAATCTGAACTCCCTTCCTGGCAATATGCACAGCTTTATACCTCTCAACTTACTCTTTTACCCTAATGATGGAGGTACCAGGTTTCCTTCAAAATTACTGCACTATAGTCCCATTAGCCATGTGGTCTCATCACAAAGAAACAGAATCACCATTTTCTTACAAAGTGTACAGGAGATTAAATGTTGTTACATACCTGAAATAGGCATAGGTGGTTTATTTTTATTCATGTTAAATTCCAGTGGTGCATCATTCATGGCAGGGTTTAGCATACTTTGCTGCATCTGCTGCATGTGTATTTGCTGCTGGTGTGTCCCTGGTGGTGCTGGTTGTGGGGGCTGTCCTGTCATCATGGGTCCCGGTATGTATCCTTGGGGCATAAGAGGTCCTGGCACTGGCATACCCTGACCCATGCCTTGTTGAGGTCCCATCATGCCCATCGGCATTGGAGCCATTGGTGGTGGCGGAGGTGGTGGATCTAAAATGGTCCAGCAAGTACGAATTTGAACATACAAAGATTTCTTAGAATGTCCGAAAATGCCCTCTTCCATTATTTCCAGAACACCTCCTTACAGTGTTTACAAAAATACGTAATTTCGGGCGTAAATCTTCAAGTACGCAAACATGTAACCAACACAAATGACTATACGAAAACTTACTACAAATAACAATCATTAATAAGCTATAGAAATACGAGAAAAATAAGAAAATGACGGCACAACTTTCCTCCGAAACACTGCCAAATATATGCCAGATTACGCAGCACGACGTCTTGTCATTACTTGTAACAAAACCATCCTCGACTTAAAACAAGAAAATTATGTAATATGTTATTCTTACTCATTGCACCTGGAGGAAGAGGTGGATTTCCCATCGCTGGGTAATTATAGGCCATTTTATTTGAGGCACTTCCACGCAAAATCGATGAAAATCCTTGCAGTATGGCGTCAACAAAGAACCAAATTTTATTACTTTTATAGAACAATCCCTCTGGGACAATTTTATTATATGAGAATTTACGCGGAATTCGCCTTTACAATTCCCATATAATATCACTATTACTTTGCATACGAAACTATTTTCGCACACACTACCATTCGCATCACGGATATCTATCACAAACACAGACATACGCGCGCGCGTTGTCGCGACGGGACATGTCGTGTCACGGATTATTATATAAGGGAGAGCCCAGTGATCTGTGTGGTGCCGGCTGCGGCTGTCGCATCAAAGGTTACGATTAATGCAGAGGTTGTAAATGCGGTGTGTTGGTAGCAAAGGTGTGAAGAATGATAAAAAATAAAAATACGAGAATTTTTGGAAAAAATGTTATATTGGTGCCTTATAAGACACACCATGTTCATAAGTATGGTCACAAACATTGTATTGTACTTGTGATCTTATCACTTTAGGATTACATATATTGCCGTTTCTACTCACTCGGTCATGTGTTAATACTCATACCAGTTACTATAAAGGCAGGAATTGTATAAGTTAACAGTTGTGAACTGCGATGTAGTGGCGCAGTGCGAGAGATCAGACGTGTTCATTTTGGACCGAACGACACTCGGTAGCTCAGTCTACATGCAGTCGAACTGGTTTGATGAGAACGTAAATAATGGGGTTCGAAAAGGAAGCAGTCTGTCATGTGCGTGGGGGGCTGAGGAAAATCTCAGGCTACCCGATGTTTCGGCAAAGATTCGAACCGGTTACCTCCAGGATAGGCCTATATCAATTTCCGCTTGAGCCAACTTGCTGGGTATGATAAATGTTTGGCAGTTTATGTCGCTGTACTTGTGAGATACAATTCGCCCATAAATAACATATAACGGATAGGGAATGCCAACGTAATGCAATTTTCCCCTATATCCTGTGCTGTTTCATGACGAACTTTTCAACAGTTTCAGTGATGAATTTGCTCGAACTTTGTATTTGGCTATGACTGTGAGGGGGTGGGGGTTGGGCGCGGTGAATTGATGTGCTGGTGTTCAGTCCACAGGCATCTGAAGTGTTGTGACGTAGGCATGCCTTCTTCTCTTGAAGTCACTTTGGTGAAGGATGCAGGACCTGCATTTAGTGGCTCTTAAAGTGAGCTTCCCATGTTTCTGATAAGTATTTTTCTGTCCTTGTTTTACATATTTATATGTCATTTCTATCAGTAATAATTTTTCTTTATTTGCTTCATGAACTTCCTTTAAATATATTGCAAGATTGGTCTGGGGCTCATTTTTTGATCATCAGGTTATTTGTACCTCTAAAAGGTCACCTGCATTCAGTTGCATTCTTCATAATCCCTTTGCCAACCTTGAAAATTTCTTTGGAAAAGTGCACACTATTCTGACATCAAAATTTTCAACATTTTCATCAGATTGTCCTTCAGGGCGTATGATGTATATAAGTGGGTATCTGTAGTAATCTTAGCTGGAGATTGGATTCAACCAATTTTTCTGTTGGATTTTAAATGGGTGTTCTATCAGTACATCATCTTCAGCACCATCAACTCCACCACCAATACCACCTCCATTATTATTGTTATTACTACTACTACTACTACTACTGCTGCTACTGTTATTATTAACTACAGGTATTCTATACCATTTCTTTTGAAGGTACCATGAATGGATGAAATCTCCAGAATTACAACTTTTTACTGCTTCTGAGCCTTTGTCTCTTGACAAAGAATATGAAATGCAGAATAGTTGGTTGATGGATGAAGACAGTGAGTAAATCAAATGAGCTTCTTTCACATACTGTTATTAAGGAATCCTTTTTTACTCTTATAGTGTAGTGTTTTTCATTTATTAAATTTTACAATTGCAGAGTGCACCTTCATCATTCTAGACAAGACTGTATTTGAGAACACGGGAGATGAAATTGGTAAGTTTATTTAATGATGCCAGCATTTGAATATGCAGTGTCTATTAACAGATGAATGTATGTGAGAAAGGAGCACTGGTAGAATGATATTTATAAGGGAAAACTTAAATACTGGGAGAGAAACCTGCCCATAAATCGAACCTTGGCCTCTGTATTGAAAATCTTGCAACTGTCTATTCTATACCATTATATAAAAAGTTCTGGAAAATTTCTATTCATTGAAGCTAAGTCAATTCACACTTTCTAACAAAACTTGGAAAAAAGTGCCCTTTCAGTTTGATCCAGCAATCTGCTGCGGATGCTTCCCTCATTGTGGTTGGACGATTTCATGCTGCAAGTGGTGTGGAGGGGTGGATGTTGTCATCGTATGTTCTTCCTTGCATTCACACTCATTATTCTGTGTAATTTGAATTGCTTTTGTGTATTCTCTCGCTTTACTTTGCATTCTTAGCTGACAGGAATGCCAGCAAGTCATAAACCTTTGCTAAAGACAAAAAGTGTAAATATTTCCATTTGTATGTCAGATGGGCAGAATGATCACAGAATGAGAGAATTAGGTGTCAATGGCCAATCACCATAAGTTGATCAGATTTAGCAGTGTAAAGGATTGCATTAGAAGGCATGAAAGTTTGTTCACAGAGAAGTAGTATGATGTACAGTAGTGAAAAGGAAACAATGTAAGGAAATAACAGCAACAGGAAGTTAGATAATGGCTTCTCACAGCTTGTTTATTTGTGGGATAATTCATGAGACATTCCAGGTAGATGAATTGGTACTGGAGTACATTTTTCCCCTCGCTGATCATCATTCATGAATGCTACAAACTTCTCTGTCATGGCTTTTTGAGATGTACCAGTGAATTATCACATCCTGGTCTAAGAGTTGGGGGTCTCATCTCAAATCTGGCATTCGTCTGGTTCCATTGTAAGAAAGTTGTGTTTCTGTTGTCTCCTTGAATTCAGACAGAAGGAATTATGTATGGGACTGTAATTTATTGACAAATTAGTTAATAAATACACTCCTGGGACACCACATTTCTGCCCCCAACGTCTTCAAATTTCTGTTATTATCCTTTGCTTTGTCAGTAGCGTTCTAAGTCATATCCAATAAATGTGGAACACTGCATGGAGGTATCCCAGTGCCAGCATTCATTTCACAAATGCATACCCAAAGAAGGACCTTTCACTGATTTTTGGTAATTTATTTCAGGTAAATGGCATTATCATTAATTCATTACGCTTTGCTGACTGTCATGGCAGAGCATGGCAAGTGAGAGCGATCACTTTAGTTTAAATTCACACATGATCAATAATTTTGAAATTCACATTTTTTCTTGTATGCCTGTGGAATGCAATAAACATCTCGTGATACATTCTTGTATTAATGCCTATAAATGGACTGTTCATTTTTGTTGTGCAAGATATAACTTTTGTAAAAATGATCAATGTGTCCTTCTGACTCCGATGTACCAAAAAGAGTACTTTGCATCTGAGCTTGTATCCTCGCCTGCTGTACAAAAAAAATCATCCTTCCAGATCTGCAATACTCTTATTTGCTGAAACTTGAATTTTGCCATCCCCAATAGGCTGAAATTAACTTTTGAAAAGTTCAAACTAACTGGCTAAACCAAACAGCCAAGGGGGAACGCTTTCATTTGAGTTCAGCAACTCCAAGCTTGCAATAAACAAACCTCTTGGGGTGGGTTACTACGTAACTTTCCCTAGGATAAAATGTGACCGTAAGAAGAGTCTAGTATGGGATCTCACAAACAAACACTGTGACATATCCCTCCGCTTTGAAGTGACATGCTGCCACCCATATTCCAAAACAACTTTCTCTCCCCCAATTTCTAAAGCCAGAGGTTGTATACATCTACCCTGATTTGTAAGCCGAAAAGTAGATAATTAAATATCGTAATCGACATGTTCAGGGTTCGAATCTGAACTGCCAGTCACAACAGGGAATGGTCAACAGTATTGTATTCTTCCACCATTTTCATACATGAACTACTTCCATTTAAGTGCTGTTGTAATTAACAGTACTTTCACCTACAGGTGCAATGATCGGAGATACAAATCTCTTTTTCTTCCATTCTGAGGACTGTGTACAAATGGCTGAAGCAGAAATTATGATAGCTGAAGAGAGTGCTAGAAGAAAGCGACGTGGATGGGAAGCGATGCTCCTTATGTTACGTTATGGTAAATGCGCGCGGCGCCCCCCCCCCCCCCCCCACCCCCCCCCCCCCCCACCCCCCCCCCCCCCCCCCCCCCCCCCCTCTCCCCCCCCTCTCTCCCTCCCCCCCCCAATATATAAAAGAACAAAAAAAAAAAACAAAAAAACACAA